>ERZ500994.44-NODE-44-length-42284-cov-7.197139_pt1 | contig 42284 bp, 62 predicted proteins | sample MGYA00248878_ERZ500994 | MGnify/ENA primary metagenome ERZ500994 (study PRJEB25958, sample SAMN03398533) | human skin metagenome | study: EMG produced TPA metagenomics assembly of the Human Skin Microbiome Metagenome (human skin metagenome) data set. | reverse complement strand
GCCTCGCTGGTTCTCAGCGGTGTTCTTGGTCAGCTTCTGCTTGATCTGGCCTTGGTCGTAGAGTTCCAGAAACAGGTTGAGCACCTCCATGACCTGAGTTGAATTCAGGTTGGAGCCGATCTCGTCCACTTGGAAGTTGATTGAGCCGATCTTGGCCATAAGGAGCTTGTGGCGCATTTGCTTGACGGCAGCAGGGGTGCCTGAGTCGAAGGTAAAGGCCAGTGCTCCGGTCTGTCGGAACTCCTTCTCGGCCTTGTCGTATTCTTCCTGATCCTGCGTGCCGTTGCGTGCAGCCCGCTTGAGGGCGACCTCCCAAATGTGCTGCTCTGCGACAAGAGGGAAGGTCTCTTCCATGAAGCGTTGCTGGAAGCCTCCGAAGAAGTCATTTTCCAGTAGATTAACGCTGAACCCTTTCCCTGAACCAGAGGGAGCAAGGGCCAGAGCGTAGATATTCAGCGGGATTTCGCCTCGGTCCTTGGTAAAGACCTTGGCTCGCATGGAAGCAGCTATTTTGGCGAGGAAGTAAGCTGCAATGACACGGAAAAATTTCCGGTCAGTGTTTTGGGTTTTGGTAACCAGCATATCCACGATCTTTTCCAAGATTGGATGGTGCTCGACCTCCTTCATGTCAAAGAAAGATGGATTCACAGTAGTTACTGCGTTTTCTTGATCTTCACCGCCTTGAGCAATAACTGCCAGTTCGGCGTTAACATCAAGCTGTTCTTCATTTTCTTGGGTGTAATCAGCTTCAGATGTCATGGTCATACAAATCCTTCTGTTTGCAGATCGTAAAGGCCGGGCAGTAAGAACACGCTTTTACTTGACCCGGAACGGTCAGCACAATGCCTTTGCCTTTCTCTGCACGATACTTGTTAGCTTCGGACAAATCATCGAAGTTTTTGGTGGATTTACCGTCCGTTTTATTGGGATCGGAGTAGTATTTATACTTTGGCGCAGAACGCCAGAGTTCTTCGTCCGTGCAATACGGAATTTCGTTATCAGGTGCCCCCCAAAACTTATTGATCTCTTGAGTTTTAGCCCGAATAAAATGTTCGGTTTCATCAAGAGAAAGTAGATTATAAGTATTGTTCATCATCCGGGAAGGCGGATAATTCTTTTGGCTACGAGATTGAGCTTTGGAGTAGTCTGTAAAGATATGCTGAATTTCAATGGTATCAGCAGTAATGATTTTAGGGAAAATCCAACGATAAATCGAGCCCTGCTTGATGTAATCGTCATCATTACGGCCTAGAATATAGGACCATACAGATGTAGATTTGGTATCATAAAGCTGGCCTTCGATTGCCATATCGAATTTGCCGGAGATGGTGTAGTCGTCACAGAGGCGTTCACCACGCCGCTCAAGGAACACAGGGATGATGGGGCTTTCCCTTGGTTCCCCGGTATCCGGGTCAAGCTCAGGGTTGATCCTGATCCGGTTGATGACCTTCTGAGGGTATCCCAATCGTTCGAGAGCCCCTTGGTAATTAGCCATCCATGAATATTCAATGGCATTATGGAAGGCATGGCCCATTCGAGAAGCGATAAAATCGCTCACATCATACTGACGTTCTTCGAGTGGGACCCGACCCGCCAGAATGAACCGGCGAGTCGGCTTGATAAGCGATGTGGCCGAGATTTTTTTGTGACCTCCAACAAAATCATAGTCGTCGTCAGCAAGCCACACCGCGAGTGGCAGAGGAATTCCCTGCGTGTTGGAGTATTTCATTTGGTTTAGTCCTTTAGTTTACTGTCGAAAGCAAAACTATCATTCAGCGGGGGGAATTCTTCTTTGCGCTTTTGAAATTGCGCTTGTGAGTGCGCGTTTTCTTTGCTGGCTGATTCAGCTTCAAGCGCAGAATAAGCAACCCCATCTGAATAATCATCTTCATTGTATTGACCGTTTTTTGCCCGAGCCATTTTAAGGATTTTCATGAACTTCCAGCCATCCGTCTCGGACAGTTTATGTCCGGTCAGGATATTGAAGGCATTAACGGCATCTGCCATTGAGCGTTCACCCTCCGCAGTATCACGGAGGGTGGCACGCTGGGCCATGATCTTATCTGCTTCTTGCAGATACTCACTGGCTGACGTGAAGTCTTTGGCCATGTGTTCAGACACCCTCTTGAACGTCTTGAGCAACGGCTTCCTCGGGGAAGCCCTCAGGAGCTTCTTGCTCTGGTTCCAGATCAACCTTGGAAACAGTGTTGTCAGCCGTTCCACGGAATTCCTCAGGGGTCATTGCCCCAAGGCTGGAAACGGACTGAATAACGATATCCTGAATATCGTTAAGCTGGATAGCCATTTCATCAATGATCCGGGTAGCAGCAGCCCGGTTGATGTCAGCCAGTGTCTGCTGGCTTACATAGGGGACTTGCAGGTCCAGAAGGATGTTGACCGAGCGTTCCTTGAGGCGTTCCTCACGGAGATAGGCGACTCGAACAGCCGCAAGGAAATAGAAGTGCGGTTGAAAACGAACTTCCACTTCCGGGGCGTCCTGTTGACCGAAGTCGTCTTCGGTATCCATGTCGATTTTAGTCATATTGTATTCCTTTATTGTCCAGAGATTGCAGATGTTCTGCGGTGAGAGATGCCAGTTTATCGGCATCAAGGTCGTTAGGCAGAGAAAGTTCTTCAGCCCAAGAAGGGAAAAAGATACTGAGTTCTCCACCAAGTTTCACTTGGTCATGGTAAATATCAGGATGATCCTGCCATTCAACCTCTTTAACCAGCTCCTTATTCATCCAAAATAACAGATCAGGGTCATCTCGGATGATATAATAGTTGGCGTCGTGAATCTGAGCACAGGGACGGATGCTGAGACGAATAGTGTTCGCAGAAGCTCGAACTGTCTTCATGAACGCGGTGACGGCTCTGGTGTTGAGCAGTCCCCAAGACTGTCCCAGAGCGTTGCCAGCCGTGCGACCTTCAGCTTCAGCCTCAAAGGGAGTGACTCGTGTTCCACGGACGACTTGCTTCAGGAGAGGGGTGCGGACGCGCAGTCCGAAGGCTGCGGTCACATACCCAGTCTTGGACGCTTCGTCCAGCTTAGACTGGACCCACTGATCTGAGACTACATACATTTCATGGTAGCGGGTCTCGATCTTCCGAGCTTTCTCAGCGTTCCAGCCCATCTTGTCGATGATGCCGATGTAGGTCCCTCCATAGGTCAGAAGGAAGGTGGGAACCTTAGATTCCTGACGGAAATCTTCATACTTTTTCTTAATGGAGTTAATCACATCAACGTCAAGAGATTGAATATCGGGCATATACTCCCCGAAATAATAGTAAGCTCTCAAACAGTGACCGTCATAACCATCAGTATAAACCTTCAGCTTGTTCGGGTCTTTGGTGGTTAATGCGGAAATGCGATCTTCCAAAGAAGAAAAGTCTAGTCCCACAAATAACCATCCGGGAATGGTCATGCGGAAACAGCGTTTAATCAGCTTTGCATAGCGAGAACCAGTAGCAGGAATGTTCTGCAAATTCGGCCCATTGGAACTCAGTCTTCCTGAGACTGTGCCACCAAGGTTGAAATTACCGAACAAATAGAACTGACCTGAAGGTCCAGCTTTGGCCTTCTCAAAAGCCGAAATGAAAGTGGAAAGAATAATCGACGCATCTTTATAGTCGATAATCCACTGAAGCAGGTTTTTAACGTCTTGGTCTTCAGTTTTGTGAATTAGGGACTTGAGAACATCCCCTTTGGTAGAGGGCTGCTTGCTGTCGGTATAGTGGGTGACCGGAAGACCGATTTTCTCGTAGAGCAGCTTCTGTAGCTGCTGGTCAGAGCCCGGATTGAAGGTGAGGTCAGGTGGCGCATCCTGCGCTGTCACCCGCTTCTTCTTCAGGGTTTGGTTCTTCTTGGTGGCCCAGTCTTCCGTGAGGTCGTTCAGGAAGTCCTGCACCACATAGAGGCCCATCATCTTGACGAAGGCGTTTTGCTGGTCAGTCTGAAGGACCTTCTTAGCCTTCTGCACCTCCTTGGGGTCGATAGGCATCCCGGTAAGCTGCATCTGGATGATGTCAGCCAAAGCCGGTCGGAAAATCTCCCTATAGACTTGCTCCTGATTATCCGCCACCATGATGGGATAATACTTATTATAGACATACCAAGTAGATAGGCAGTCAACAGTATTATATCTTAGGAGTTCATCATAAGAGACCTCCTGTATATTGTTAATACCATCAATGGAATATTTACCAGAAAACTCATGGCTCAGGGCTTTAAGCCCAAGAGTGTTTCCAGCACAGGTATTGGTTGCCAAATAGGCGATGAGCTTGGTGTCTTCGATCTTCTCCATGAAGACTTCAAGGCCGTAGAGCAGCCCTGTGGTGTCTTCCAGATGATCCATGAACAGTTCATAGATCAGGACCGTCACGTCAAATGACGCATTATGGAAAATAATCTTTTTCGGAAAGTGAATGAAAAAGTCCCTTAGCATCTGACGGATCAGTGTCCGCTCTTCGCCAGTGTGAACCAAGGGGGCAGTGACCTCGGGCCAAAGGTCCACCCCAAAGGCTAGTCCTTTGTGTTGGTTCGTAGCAAAGCTGATGGTTCCGATACCAGCATCATAATGCTTGAGACTAAATGTCTCAATATCACAAGTAATATCTTTATTCAAATCAAACAGTCTTTGTAGATTCTGTTTAATTTCTTGAATGGTATTTGGAAAAATAGCTTCTTGAATAATATCTGCGCCCGGCTCCTGATAGGAACCGTTCATGTGATCCAGCATCGCTTGCATGGAGTGCTTGATCTTGGATTTCACAAGCTCAGGATCATAGAAGATGCTCCTGAGACTGGGCACATAGATAATATTTTTAATTGATTCGTAGGGTTTAGTCGGTTGAACGACATAGCCCAAGTAATTCTCAGCAGATTTCTGACCGCTGAGAAGTTTATAGTAATCTGCATCACCGCAGATGACGTATTCAGGACTATATTGATCTACAATCTCAATAATATCCTTGCAATACTCCTTCATATCAGAGACTTTGGTTTTTTTACCTGTTTTATACAGGTCCAGAACCAAAACGTCATCTTTATTGATACCAAAAGGCTCAATATAGTGCCTAAAGATATCCTTTTCATTAATGGTCTGAACAAGAATGATGAACTTATACTGCTGCATAAGCTCTTCTGAATAAAACAAGTGATTCATGAGAATACCAGAAGGTTTCCGATGTAGTGTTCCAGATTTTCTTTGGCTTTATACCACTGCTTCATCTTACTAGGATTATGCCGAATGTAAAAAGCCTCCTTATTTTCTCGTGGAATTTTATTCAATGCAGGGATATAATCAGCAATTAAGTCTGAAACACTATCCCTTATTTGCTGCATATCGGCATCAGGTGGAACCAAGAAAGAGAAGACTTGGCTGATGTATTCCCTGTCTTTAGCGAATTTATTCATATACTGAACAAGTTCAGCAGCCTCGTTTTTAAGCGTAGGATGCGGTGGATCGTAACGGACGGCCTTTAGACGACTCGTAGGGAACAACGTCTTGCCATCACAGATGATCGTATTGGAATTTGCTCCAAGTTCGTGATTACGCGAACAGAGCCTATCCACCTTATACTGAATACGATTTGCTTCTGGTTTAAGGATACTCTGGAAAACCAATGAATAAAGTTTCATGGAAGGCGTTTGAATATTAAGATGCGCTCTCATGGATCATCCTTTCATAGTCAGTTGCAGAGAGAAAGAGAGAGGAGAAGCTCAGCCACCGTAAGCAGGCTTGAGCTTCCCGTAGAGGTAGAGCCTGCTCTTGGGTCGAGAGCAGGCCACATAGAGCATACGCGCTACCTGATCGGCATGGGTGCACAAAGAGATGTCCTCTAGGTCCACGAAGACGGTCTCATAGGTAGAGCCCTGTGCCTTGTAAACAGTGGAAGCATCGCTGGGACGGAGGTCAGGGTAGTTCTGACGCATATGAAAATATGCAGTCCAGTTTTTATTGTTAGCGAAATATTTGACCAGTGATTCAAAGTGAACAGGGTCAGAAGGAATTTCTACTTTAATCAGGTCATAGTTATTGTCAATAACCAGCTCATAAACCATGAACTTAACGCCCTGAACTTCCTTCTCGCGCTCAATAAATGGATTTTTGTGCACTCGGACTTGCTGCTCTACCGAGAACTTCTCCATGCCTTTCTGATAAGCCTTGCCGACAACCAGCAACTCACCATCGGTAAAATATTCAGGAAGTCCACGAAGATTACGGATATCTTTATTGTATTTATTTACCTGTTGGTTCCTGAACGCTAAAATACGAGCGGTAGGGTTCTGATACTTAAAAGTAGTGTCGATTAGGTTGTTCATGGTATTATCATCAACATAATCAATCACACCGGGGACTTCTTTGATAGGATAAAAGACACCCGTTTCAACTGTTTGCCGAAGCTGAGCGCATAGAACCATCAGAGCAGGCTGGCCTGCATTTCGCATCGGCAAGGTCAGGTTGGAGAAGTATTTCTTTTGCTCATAAATACGAGATAGCTTTTCAAAGACTGGGGCCATTTGACAATGATCCCCGACGAAAAGAAATTTACAGTTATGAGTATATGATTTAAGCAACTCAAAGAGATGCTTATCAATCATTGAGGCTTCATCAATAATAATCAAGTGATTAGAGACCACACGAGTATTATTGGTAACTGAAATCTTAGTTTCTCCGGTTTTGAAGTCCTCTTTCACCTTAAAGCCCATGAAGTTGTGGATGGTGGTAACTTCTTTGCCCAGCGTAGCACTGAGAACTTCTGCTGCTTTATTGGTGGTGGCAGTAAAAACAATTTTGTTGATACTCGGTTTAACGCCGAGCAGATCACAGGCTGTTTTATACTCATCCAGACTGTAATCTAAAATATGTTTCAGAGTGAAAGTCTTACCAGTGCCTGCACCTCCGGTGAGATGGTAATAAGTTGAATCAGAAATCATGAAATTCATGAAATTCTGAACAGCAGCCTCTTGGTCGCTGTTCAGATTCTGGATAACTGCTGACGGATTAAAAACAGATTCGCTTTCTTCTTCTGATTCAAGCATAATATCAAGCAAATCTTCTGGTTGATTGTCTTTATTGTTCATCAGCATTTAGTCCTACCTTTGTGTGGATATTGAGATTATTAAGGGGCTCTCCTAAACGGAGATAGTCGCTGAGTCTTAATCTGTTTTTCGTGGTCTTCACGACAGTAGCTGTCGCAGTATCTGCGGTCTTTGCCGCAATCATCCCCACAAAACAAACAGAATCCACTATAAGCAACAGTGGTATTTTTGATTCGTTCTAGTGAACGGGTGAGGTGCAGTTCAGACATTTCCTGCGCGTCATCAATTTCATCAGCCATAGCAATTATTCATCTTTTATTGGTGTATTTTGGGTATTACCCGGCTCAAACTTGATGAACAAAGCATAAGCCGGGCAAGGAACCAAGGGAAAAGTGTCAGAGGCTCGTATGGCTGATGTTCAGAGCCTCTAGCATGGTCAGCAGCGCCTTGATTTCTGCGGAATCAGGGTCGCCCTTGAAGATGTAGGTGACTGGAATCACAGGCTGCTTGGGAGGAGAACGACCCTCTTCCTTGGTTCCATCCTTGGATGTTTGCATCATGACCCAGTGCATTGCTGCGACTTCTACGAACTTTCGGGTCTGCATATGCCCTGCCAGCATTTTCTGGATACTGGTTTCGGCATAACCGAAATGTTCGGCAGTTTTTTTGATGCCGATAGCTTCTACCATGCAATTCAGGTAGTAGGGTTCTTCGGCATATTCACTCGTCCGTTTTTTTGGCATTTCATGTCTCCTTTTACTGAGGTTGTTCTGGCAGCGGTAGGTCACGGATAGCGGCGGCGAACGCACCTGCGATGCGAATGGCGTTTCGTGACGGGCCGCCCATGAAAACTGATGGATGGTCCACGATTGCCCCGCTCTCGGCAACCTCATAGGCAGCGCGTTCCCGCATCGCCTCGGCCCCGGCCTGCCACGCGGCGTCACGCTCGGCTTCCAACCGATCCAGTTCTTCCACGATCCATCTTTGGGCTTCGCTGGCACTAACTCCGTCCTCGCTGTATTCCGACCAGTCGAACCCAGTCCTCTCCAGCAGGTTGCGCATCGCCTTCCAGCAATCGCCCTCGAACTCAGCGCTGACTTGTTCCTGAGCGCGGGTGATCTCGGACTCGGCTTCTTCGGCGCGTTCTCGCTGTTCGTCACGCTCGGCACGCAGGCGGGTGTTCTCGGCGGCAAGGGTTCTGGCAAGCGTCTGGAACTGCGGGATCGCTTCCCACATATCCGGGTTGAGAAGGCCGCTGGTCGGCTGGTCGCCAACAGCGGGACAGGCGACGAGGTTGTCACCGGTTCGCTCGCAGCAAAGATCGCCTTCGTGGTCAAGATACAGGCGAGGCAGGGACAGCAGCCGCTCCACCGCTTCGGGGGACAGGTCGAGGTCAGCGGTCATCAGACAAGCCCTTTCTCGATTGCGAGAGGCTCGGGCAGCGTTACTTCGCCGTCATCCTCATTCCATTCGTGGGCCGATTTCGGCAGCCACACATTTCCATCGCCGCCAAAATCGAAGAGCCGCGCCTTTTCCGTTTCGTGAATAAGGCGGGCGGCCAAATCTATCAGGTTACTGCGCATCGGGGCCTCCTTCGGCAAGAGCGGCGCGGGCTTCATTGATTATGAGGTCATATCCATCTTGGAAATCGGCGTATTCAAGTAGTTCCTTACTCATTTCATCACTGCGTTTCTGGTCAGCGATGCCGGTCAACACGTTAATCAGCCGGTCGATCTCGTCCAGCAGCCGCAACGTGTCGTTGGCGAGCTTGGGGGCGGCAGCGATCAGGCGGGCGTTGGCGTCCGCCTCCCCATGCTTCCAGTATTGGTCGTCGTCACCATTGGGATGTGCCACATCACAAATCGAACCAGTGCCCGTTCCGGCGCTGGAGCCGAGAACATCCCAGCAGTCGCGGAACCACGGCCCCGGCGTCGCGCCGTCCAAGAGCGCCAGCGTCTCGGCGCGCAGCTTTGCGAGGTCGAGGGTCATGCGGAAAACTCCAGCTTTTCATAGCAGTCCCGGCAAAGACGCCAACGGTTAAATAGGATAACGGAAGGGTTGGTGCAGCCGGGGGTGGCGCAGGAGGGGGTAGGCAGTTCCCATTTCTGGGGCAGGGCGCTGCCAGCGGGCTTGGCCGCTTGTTTCGCCCTGATAGCTTCAACCTTCCCCCAGACGCGGGAAAGTTCGGTTTCACCAGCCGCCTGCATATCCAGATCATGAGCGTTGCAGTATGCCGCTAGTGTGAGCAGAACGCCCCCGACTTCTTGGGCAGGTTCCCCGGCCGGTCTTGACCATACATAATTGGCTAGTTGGCCGACGCGATCCATCGGATACCCGCCTGATTGCAGTAGCTCGAAGGTTTCTTCAAGAAAACGATCCCCCCTTTCCAGTCGGTCTGCGCTGATCTCGTCGCCGAAACAGGCTCGTGTCCAGTCAGCTACCCGTGACTGGAATTGCCCAGTCGCCGGGCTACGCTCTCCATCCCCGTGCAAATGCTGCGACAGCGTGGCGTAAGGATCGTCTAGGGCAGCCGCAGCGGCTTCGATGTGTTTGTGCTCGTCGGTCATTTACGGTTCTCCGTGATATCGCTTTTCATCCAAACTCTCTCTTAAGTTTTTCATACTGCGCTTTGCGCTTGGCCCGTTCGGCAGCCTCTTCCGCTTGCTGCGCTTCGCGCCTCCTCTTTGCAGCTTCGTCGGCTAACCGGGCCGTCATTTCCTCGTCGGTCTCTTCACGAAACCATTGGAACTGCATTTCCATGTCCTCATACCCGGTCCAGTGTTCGGTGAGTTGGGCATGGGGGTGATTGGCGAGGACTTCCTGTAGGTAGGCGATGGCGTCGTTGAGAGGGCCATACAGTCTGTCAGCATCAGCCGGAAGGCGCTCGATCACACATCGCCGTTTGTCGTTTTTCTTCATCACACTTCTACCGCCTCTATTCTTATCTCGGCATCTCGATGTTTGCCCGGCGGGCAGCGGATCGGATCGCATCGGCCTCGTCGTCGGTGGCGACGGACAGCAGAGCGAGAACCTGCGGCACGGCTGGGGTCAGGACCGGGCGGCGCTTGATCTGGAAGGCGACCCCGTTATCCCACGACCCGGACCAGTTGGCGGCGAGCGTAAAGGTCTGGCCCCGGCCAAACCGCACCAGATCATCATCCCGCACCCATTTCGGCTGGCCGGGCACTTTCAGCACCACGATGGCGGTGTCGTCCTCGTCCCATATAATCCTGTCGTAGGGGTCGGCGGCGATCACGTCCTCGCCCTTGCGCTCGACAAAGCGCCAGGAGGTGATTTCGTAGTTTGGGTAAGCTTCGCTCTTCCCCCAATCCCAATATGATGCGGGTTCGATGTTGCAGCCCCCGCCGCGCAGCATCACCTCCACCACACTCTCCCCGCACTTGCAGGGCATCGGATCGTCGGGGATGTGTCTTTTCCAAGGTTCGTAATTCATAGCCATTTACTCCCACAAAGCACATTTATACCAAAAAAGACCGAGGCTTTCGCCCCGGTCTATGTTTTTAGGCAGTAATGGCTTTAGTAAGCCAAATCACTCAGTAATCAGGAAGGGCGTGCGATCCGCCTCATCCCTGATCCAGAGCGGGGCCTTGCCACGACCCGACCACGTTTCACCCGTATTCGGGTTGCGGTATTTGGGCGCGACTTTCCGGGTAACCGGCTTTTCCGCCTTGATATCAGCCCACTTGAAGCCGTGCTTGCTGACCAGAGCTTTAACAGCGTTCAGGTCTTGGTCGCGTTCACGATCACGCTGTTCACGCTGCTTGGCGATGACAGCTTCTTTCATCTTTTCCAGAACGTCATAAGTGGCGTCCGGGATGTCGATCTGAACGTCTTCTTCGGCTTCTTCAGCTTCGCCATTTTCATTGGCTTCAGCTTCCGGCTGATCCTCAGTTTCGACTTCTGCGGGCTCAGCCGCATCCGCTTCGTTGATAGCGTCAGCTTCTTGGTCTTCAACGGGGGTGGCGTTTTCTTCAAGCATTGTGTGCATCCTCATGTGCAAGTGCAGATATTAAACGAAGGGAGCGAGGTTAGGTTTCCAGTAATTTGGTCCTTTGATGACTTTTTTATTTGAGTCAAAGATTGGAAGCCCTTGCCCGTCAAACTTCGAGTCGTTGGAACGGATCACTTCCATCAAAGCATGGTCAATATCCATGCGCTGGGTGTGGGCCGTTCCAGTAGCGGTGACAATCTGGTCGCAGAGACTATCCAGAAAATCAACACGATCTTCCTCAGCCACTTTAACCGTAATATCACCTGCTTTCAGCTTATGAGCAAAAGAGTTAACGAATTCCTTAAGCAGAATAAGTTGCCTATAATCTGCTTCAGTCTCGCCGCTCAGAGCATCCAGCATCTCACCAAACTCTTCGATGTGAACACCGAGTTGCGTGGTGAAGTCCTTCTGGTTTGGTTCAGGTCGAACCTTTTTGAACCAATCCAAGATAGAGTTTATGTGCATTATTTGTGTTCCAACTGTGTGTGCAAAACTCTTTCTGTAAGAGGTCTATGCACCATACCAAACGGTCACGCAAGGGGGTTTTTAAGCCGTTCAGCAAGTTTTTGTGCATGAATCAGCACGTCCTTGATGACGGACCACGGAAGCATACGAGTCTGCTCTATTTCAAGCAGTTCGCCTTCCTGTGTGATGACATCTATCTCGATGTTTTCTTTGACTTTTCTGATGTAGTTGGATGAATTCGTCGCATGGTGGGACAGGGCTGCTCGATAGGCTTGTAGCTCGTTCAGCACTCGTTCCAACTCGATCCTGACACTGACCTCATCGACTGGCTTGCACTGAATAAAATCCTTCAAAATACGGGACATACTGGGCTCTTATGAAAAAGGCTAGCCCTGCGGCTAGCCTCCGAGGTGTGAATTTAGTCCTTGGTTCCAGCTTCTCAGAAGCCGAACTTTTCGGCCCAACGATCCAGCGAGCGAGTCGAGGTGCCGCAGTCACGGGCCAGTTGGCTCTTGCTGAGCGTCCCTGCCTTGATCTCGGCCCACTTCGATTTAGCCAGCTTCTGTTGCTCAGTCATCTGCGGACCAACGTCCTTGACGGGAGCGTTCTTCGTGGCTTCCTTGGCTTTTTTCTTGATAACCTCAGGACTGTTTTCCTTGGGGTCAATCGTTTCTTGGATCGTGGTGACTTGTTCCAGCGCCTTGGTTTCGGCCACAGGCTCTGCTTTGGGATCAATCCCTTTGGAGAGGGAACGCTCCCAGTCCACGATTTCAGCCAGCGAGGTGGGAGCCCAGTCCGGTCGGCGAGTGTCTCGGAATACCAGACCGCCACCAGAATTTTGGGTGATTTCCACGGTCGTATAAGCCGGGGGATGATCGCCCTTCAGAACGTGGGTGAGCAGCTTGGCAGCCTCGGTGATCTTCGTCATGTCTTGGCTTCCAGAGAGCAGCTTGAGGGCCGATCCGGTGACCTCCCCGACGATGGTATAGGCACAGCAGCGCATCTTGGCTCCACTGTAGTCCTGCGGAACCGCGATAACGTCTTCCGGCCTGATCTTGACCAGCACGATAGCGTCTCCACTGAAATTGGACATATAGTCCCGCCGCCCAACATGGAGACCGTTGGAACATTCGTTGCGACGGTTCGGGTCCACCATTTCAGCCTGCATGAAGACTTTGGTGCCGACTCGCTGGGTGACCTTCTTGGTGTGGGTATCCACAAAGATGCCCCGATCACGGTCAATGCGCGTGAGTCGCTTATAGGCCACGATGCAGCCGTCTGCGGCGATGGGAAGGTCATTCTTCTTCAGGAAGTCCAGAAGCTCTTGTGCCGAGTGCTTACGCACTTTGGCGACGTTCGCCATACGGGACAGGAATTGCCGGAAGCCTTCGTCATCCACTTCAGTAAAGTGCTTCACTTGTGTTGCCAGCTTCTCAGCGCCCACGACGATGCTGGGGGTGTTGGGAGCAGGGGCAGCAGGAGCAGAAGCAGCACCCTGATCCACAGGCTTGTCCCGAAGGTCCACCAGTTCATCATATTTGGCCCCAGCCGCTTCGAGGTCTTCCTGACTGACCTCATTAGCTTCATTCGGATAGTCAACGACTGCCACAACAGTTTCTTCTTTCTCTTCAAGATCAGTCTCATGAAGGGGCAGAGCGATGCTGTGGAGCAGTTCAGGCGTGATCTCTTTACCGGTGATAGCGTGCTTCATGACCCGGAAGAACTTTACTAGTCCTCCGGTTTTCTCTTGATATTTGGAGAAAATATCAAGAGATTTGTATTCCATATTCAGAGTGATGGTCTGACCCTTTGCCAGTGCCGGGGTCACGACATCTACCACCTGTTTGGTGAACTCTTGGTTGCTGGGAAGAACCATCGTTTCACCGTCTGCAAAGAAGAGAGTCACATGACTTTCGTTTGCAGTTGCAGCAATGACGGTTCGATTTCGGATGGAGTAGTCAGACATATTGTGCGCTCCTTATGCGAAAGTGTCTGCGGGTGGCTAATTGAACCAGAAAAAAGGATGCGACAAGCCCTTAAGAGAGGGTTTCCAGCACCTTCTTAATGACCTCAGGGCGGTCATTACGAGTTAGTTTAACATTTAAGTTGTGTAAAGAGTATTTATCGGGATCAAGAAGAAAACTAAAGACTTTAGGGTTGATAAACTCAAAATACTTTAGTTTTTTGATAACCTTAGGGTCTTCAAAAATATCTGGTATCAGGTTTTTACCCGAAGCGTCCTCATTTTGTGAGGCAAGTGTGAGAATTTTTCCTTCTTCGGTATGACGCAGATACCCACTAAACATAGTATATAGATTAAAGGCTGCATCAATATCCTCATATGTATAAGGGATTTCTATTTCAAGGTGCTTAGCAATTTCAGGAATACGATAGAGGAATAGCTGGTTACTGTTTGCATTAAGCACACGGCTATAAGCTAGCATATTCAAGAAATCTTTATCTGTTGCCTTTTCACCGATGAGTTTCTGCATGGCGTGGATACCAGACATTCGGTTTTTTGGTTCTTTATGCCTCCAATTATTAAAGGTAGTGCTGGAACTAACCAAAGCTGTATTAGGAAAATGTTTCAACAATAGATAGAGTGCTTGGCTATTGTTAAAATCATTTACGATGTATGAGTAATTTTGTTTACTGGCGTAAACCATAACTTCAGGTTCTACAATGGACTCTGCTTTATGGAATTTATTTTTATAGTCCAAAGTAGTGTTACTAAGTCCCTTATTAATAACCACATCTCGCAGTAGGGCGTAGCCTTTACGCTTGGGCACAACAGGGGCTTGAGTGGTTCGCACAGGCTTGACGGGCTGAAGACTCTCATCGGCGTAGATACGTTCGACTCGGAACCCCATGCTGGTCAGATGGTCAGCCACCTTTTCGATGTCATATTTTTTCTGGTTCTTGGGGATTACCATAATTTGGTAATTATTTGTTATCATCCAACTATATTCAGAGCGCATTTCATGTTGCACGAAAGCACGAATAGATGCTTTATTGGTTGCTAACAGCAACCGAAAATCATCAATACTTTCTGAATAATCTAGATTTTTTCTATAACTAAGTTCAAAACTGTATCTATCAATCACGCTATAGTATTTATGGACAATATCAGGACCATATTTGTCGATCAAAGCTCGCAAAATATATTTACGAAAACTCTTACGACCATTATGATAGCTTTTTTTGCTGGCGAATTCATAAATAATTTGCTTGCTAACTTTGTTCCAACGAGGATTCTTATATTGAGCAATATATTTACGAATACTCTTCACTAGGAAACTAAGGTATTTATTACCAGTATCTTTGTAACGAGCAGACAAATAATATAGGTGCATATCTTCAGGGGTCACCATAACATTGTGCATGGATTCCTTGTCTCTGTTATTTTTATGGTTATATTCCAACATTCCTTTAATGAAAGTATACATTTCAGACATATTGCTGATTTTATTGTTAGTTCTGGCAATGATTTGATTAAAGGCTTCTTCCCAAAGATGATTAATAATGTTTTTTTGAATGTTAGGGTCCACACGAGTAAGGTTTTTATGGGCTTCTTTCAGTAGCGACTTGAGCGTAGCAATGGTGTGCTTGGAATAGGTCAGGTTTTCCCGGCTAGGAGCCACGGTCAGGGAATCTGGTTCCGCCCGCATCAAAATAAACACATTTTCATGTGTGTTAGAGATAGCAAAGTTTGCTCTCTTAGTCAGAATATTATCAACAAAGCAGTAAAAGTGTTGATATTCAACATGGTTTTCCACCGGATAGATTACGGTGCCATATTGAACATAAATACGAGAGTAATTGCTCACACGGTAAGAACTATCCCCACTATAGTTTGGAATAAATGAGGTCAGAACGAATCCATATGGAGCAGTTTTCAGGCCCAGTTTAGTATTCTCCATCGACATTACAATTTGGCTTTCACTGTTAGGAACGCCATTAAAGTCGATTTTAGCTTCCATCTCTCCCCAAAAGGCCGTCATTTTGGCGTAGGTTAGAACGAGAACAGGACGATAATCCGAACTCAGAGGAATGGTGACAGTGATCCCGGTCTCATCACCGCAAGGGGTGGTGACGATGTTACGAAGCTCGGGCAGTCCATCAGTCAGTTCAGTGGATTTGGTCAGCACATAGACCGTCTTTTGCCCTTCATGGCAGGAGATGACGGTGAAGGTATCAGAGATAGCGAAGGGAGCCTTGCAGCCCAGACCGAAGCCCCCAGTAGAGGCGGAATCGCCCCTCTTGGTGGACTCACCGTAGGAACAGTAGATCGGCCCAATGAGGTCATCATGAATACCCGGTCCCGAGTCGCTGATGGTGATCTCGTTCTTGGTGATGTGCACGTTGATCGGGGTATCGGTGATCCCGCTCATGATGTGAGCGTCCCATGCGTTGCACATGACCTCACGAACGACTGCCAACAGCTTGTTGGAATAGAGCGAGTCACTCAGCACGTTGACGAATTCAGCGGTAGAGGCGACCGAAAATGAACGTGATTTGGAACCGCCAATAACAACACTGTTGTTCGTTTCTTCGACGCGATGGACTTCCATTTTATACTCCTATTTTTAACCAAAAAAAGAGGGCCGAGATAAATCTCGACCCTAAGTTCAGGCAGTTCGGGAACAGGTGCTAAGACGAGAAAAAACTCACTTCATGATATAAAATCAGCTATCGCTAAGTTCCTCATGCTTAACGATGAGCATCATGTAGTGATTCATGGTCTTAGCAGTGACAACGTAGCCGTCATACTCCGACCAGACAAGCTCCGCGTGCGCGATAGCTGCATCTTTATTTCCGAATCTTCCCAAGGAGATGACTACATCTTTTTCCCCGAGAAGATAATAATTACTGTGAGTTTTATCTATAGGATAAGGTTCTGTTCGTCTTTTAATCTGGATTGAGAAATAGTGTTCTGCGTAGGGTTTGACCTTACTCCAAGGCTGTCCTTCAGGGTCCAGACGACTGAATCGAACGGTGTCATCGTTGACCAACAGACCGATGATCTCGGGAACCAAGGGAACAGGCTCCGACCAACCATCTTCATCGTAACTGAGGGTAGGACCTTCGTCGGTGACGATGCCGACATTAAGAGCAGGCAAGTCTTCAGGGGATACATCAAGTAAATAGTTAAAGAGATTTTCTGAAGGCTCACAATATACTTTTTTATCGTTAGATTGCTGGTTTGTCATAGCGATGGTGCTTTCCTGAGATGCTCGATGACTTCGAGATTAGGGAAAGACAGTTGAGTTCTTTTCCATTTGTATGAATCAAATGAAGGAAAGAATGTATCACAGCCATATTTCCCCGGTATAACTGACAGGAGTATCCTGTCAGCTAGGGGAAGCATGGACTCGTAGATTCTTTCCCCTCCGATCCCGTAAATACGAGAACGCATCTTCATTGCAAGAGCAATTGCGCCCTCTACCGAGGAGACGAAACATAGGAGCGTGTGTCCGGTGTGATGCTCCATGTCCTTAATGTAGGTGGTCCCAACCACGATGTTGACGCGGTTAGGCAAGGGGACCCTATTCAGAGATGCCCAAGTGCGAGAGCCCATGATAATCGCACCGCCTGTTGTTTCATTTTTGAAGAAATTCATGTCTTCAAAGTTATTCCACGGAATCGAGCCATTCTTGCCGATCCCATCTTCCTGATCCACAGCGGCGATGAGAGTTATCATGGGTTGTTTCCTTGGTTCAGTTCAGAGCGGTGCTCTGGGTTGTCATCAGGGACATAGGACCCTGCTCAGCGACCAGCTTTTCAGTGTAGTCATTGATGTTTTGGCGCAGCTTTAGGAGGTCTCTCCGACCAAACATGGCGACCACTTCTAGTCCTTCTGGGCCGGTTCCGTGCATCTCCTGACACTCTTCACACCACTCAAATTTAACGGTGTGAACCGTATAGTCGTTTGCGATAGCGACCAAGCCTAGCTCAGCCAGCATGGTTTCCTGTTCTTCACGAGTGAAGGTTTTAGTATTCTCGTTCATAGTCATACTGCTACATCTCCTTTGATTGCAGGGTGGGATTGGTAACGAAGAAACTGAATATCATCGACAGTATAATCGAAGATACTAGTGACTTCAGAGTTGAGCCAAAGAGTAGGGGGCTCAAACGGAGTTCGGAAAAGCTGATCCCCTACCTGTTCACGATGGTTATTGTAAATGTGGGCATCACCCAGCGTATGGATGAAGCGTCCTGCTGTGAGGCCCGTCTGAGCCGCCAGCATATGCGTGAGCAGGGCGTAGGAGGCGATGTTGAATGGAACCCCGAGGAACATATCAGCAGAACGCTGATAGAGCTTCAGGTCCAGATACATCCCTAGACGGACGTAGCACTGGAAGAAGCAGTGACACGGAGGCAGAGCCATTTGATCGAGTTCACCCACGTTCCATGCGGAAACGATATGACGGCGGGATGTGGGATTTTCTTTAAGACCTTTAATTAGCTCACTAATTTGGTCAATATACCTGACACGATTACCGTCATTGTCATACCAATGACGCCACTGGGCACCATAGACCGGACCCAGTTCCCCTCTTTCGTTGGCCCACTCATCCCAGATGTGAACATTTTGTTCGACTAGGGGTTTGATATTGGTGGAGCCAGAAAGCATCCAGAGAAGCTCAGCGACAATCCCTTTGGTGAACAGTTTTTTTGTCGTAACCAAAGGGAATCCTTTGGTCAGATCAAAGACCATTTCGGGAGGAGAGAAATACGACCTCGTTCCCACTCCGGTTCGATCCTTGACAGGTTCACCATAAATATGAACCAGTTTAAGGACATCAAGATATTCTTTCATCGTTATTCTCTCACTTATTTTGTTATCGTGTAATTACACGAAAACTGTGGCTTTTATGGACAGACCTGAGGCGTTCTAGTTTACTCTCAATATCAGTCCCCTCTTTGACAATATGGTAATCTTGCCATTGAGGGATTGGAAAACCATTCCACGAAGCCTGAATAATTTGTTTTTGTTCTTTGTTAATTGCTGGCGAGCTACCTAGATTAATTACATTAGTCATGGGCGTGCTCCTATGATGTGTAAACCGTGTATTCACGATTAAGAATCTCAAAGCGATCCACCGTGAATTCATTAACCGGACGCAAAAACAACCACGGTTCTCTACTTTTTGGGCTCAGACTGCGATAGAGGACCATTGGGACCTCTTCGTAGGGACTGGGGTTTTTAATGTCAAATTGAAGCATGACAGGAAAAACAAAATAAGACGATTTGGTAATCGGCTTTTGACTAATTTCCCAATAGAAATTACTCTGACCATGATGAGAGCAGATATACACTTCTTGCTCATCATATTTGCCATAGAGATTCAGTTTAATGAGTCCCATGACCTCGTATTCGCTGCCTCTCTTTTTGTGCTGCAAAAGGTCACCAATAACAGGCAGAAACGTGCCTTTATTGTTTTGAGTCATAATTGTGCTCCTAGATTTGCTTTTACAGGACAGCTTTGACGGGTCCTCGGGCTTGGTTCTGATATTTACCAATATATTGAGCCGGGTGTTTGAGTTCCTCGAACACTACGGTAGCGATACCCATGCCCTTGTATAGCTTGAGAGGCTTCCACTTGGCGTATTCCAGTTCAAGGGTCAGCCAGCCCTCCCAACCGGGCTCTAGGTTGGTGGTCCGAGACGCATCCAGCCCCATACGGGCCAGAGTGGACTTGTTCTCCACTCGTCCTCGGACGTGCTTGGGGAGCTTGAAGCGTTCCATCGTGGAGGCCAAGACGAACCTGCGACCGGGGAAGAGCCACACATCCTGAGCAAGCCGGATGTCGTAGCCCACTTCCGTCAGACCGTAGGAGGTCTTCCGGCCCTTGGGGTCGATGAAGGTTTTCTTATATCGCTCCATCGGGGAAAGAGGGTGAATTTCCCATAGGGATTTTTGATTGATAATCATTTCTTTTTCCACTTTGGAAGGGTTTCTGGCGGTTCAAGTTCCTTAGCCACCATATCAGTCCAAACATCAGCATCAATCTGTCCATAAATATACCTGAGAGCATCTTCATGGACTTCTGCTTTGGATTTAGGTTGAATATCTGGTTTTTTAGTCATAGAGGTTTTCTTTCAATTACATCGATCACAGTGCCGAAGGTGGGCTTGTGACCGAAGAACTTGTTACCGGGAGCGTGGAAAACCGCCCAAAGTATTGGGGTGGAGATATACTCCATAGGCGAACATTCCATATCACTGAAAATGATCGCTGCCGTGGGGTTGGTCTTCTGGATGTGCTCATGCACTGGTTCCAAAGAGGTGCCGCCACGTCCAATTACTTGAAGCTCAGTAAAGTCATCTCCGGCTTCAATTTCAGTAATTTTTTGAATATCGCAATCAAACTGGATGATGTTTACCTTCACTGGCAGGAAGGTTTCAATGACATATTTGATTTCTGAGAAAAACCTCATAATCATTTGGTCACTGATAGAACCAGAAACATCAATATACCAGTTAAGCTCTTCCAGCGCATTATCAGCCACCAGACTAGGCAAGATGGGATCATCGAACCTACGATTCGGTCGAGCGTAGGAATAATCACTTTGAGCTTTTTCGTTCAGCCATTGTTGAACCAGAGTTTCCCACGGCAGGATGGGATGCAGATACTCCTTGATGATCTGTTCGACGTTTCCGGGGATGGAGCCTGCCTCACCTGCTAGCTTGGCTGCTTGCACCGCACTGACCACGTTCTTGATGATCTCATCGGTGCCCTTGGTTCCTCCGGGCGTATCCCGAATGTCATCAGCCATAGGGTATTTACCCGGATTAGTCCCACCAGACGCTCCTTGATCGGATGGGGAACCATCGTCATCGGGGTCATCGGGGTGACCCGAACCACCGGAAGGTGGTGGAGGATTATTTTCATAAAGGTCGTGATATACTTTATCTACAGACCATTCATGATATTTGAATTCTTTACAGATTTCGAAAGGGATTCCTTTATCTGTAAATCCATCATGCAGAAGCATGGTATTAATGACATGATCTGCTGCTATATTGAAGATTTGCGGATCATAACGAATCCGCATTTCTGGGTTGCAGTGCATGAAGGCGATGTGCCAGACCTCATGTGCCAGCACGAACTGACGTGTTTCAAACGGGAGAATCATAAAGAATTTGGGATTCCATCTGATCTCTTTTCCGTTGGTGCACGCAGTAGGGATATTTTCATCCCAGATAATCTCTACCTGACAGAGCATAGAGGCAAGGAAGGTAGCCCCCTTCTTACGAAAGAGAGCCACTTTCACCTTGGTCATCATGCGATCCAAAGTTTGTTCATCAGGCACGATGATTTTAGGGTCATTCATATAGTAGAAGGGTTTCATTATACCTTAATCCTCGTGCATGAATTTGATGACTTTAGACAAGTTAATGCTGAAGTCGGGATTGTTCCTGAAACTCTCGTCCCGAACCAGCAGAGCCCGCAGGTAGATCACCATGAACTCTTGAGGGAATCGACTCACATATTTAATGATTTTGTCGATATTTTTCTTGGTCGTATGATCGATCAAGGACGAGATAATAAAGTATCGATAGCTGCTCTCTTTGGGAATTTCAGTATTATCAGGAGCAGAAATGATACTTTGAATACTGGGCACTGAAGACACGATTTCAGCAAAGCGGATAAACTCGGTCCCGTAACCGTCCGAGATGCAGCCTGCGACGGTGGCTTCATCCACCTCATCAAGAGTATCTCGGTCTTTGATATACCGAGAAACGAATTCCCACGTCCGAGGGCACGGGAAGGTTTTATCCTGATGATCCGGGTTGAAGCTGTGAAGCACGCTGGGCTTGTAGGAGATGAAGCCTCGGACACGGTAGTCTTGGTTCGTCCTGATAGCCCATTCCATCCAGTCACGCTGCGAGACCTCTAGCTCATAGTGAACCAGACGGCTCTGCATAGCAGTGGACTGGGGGATGACCACGGCCTTGTCCGACATACGGTTGCCTGCTGCTACCACCAGACACTGAGGGTGCAGCTTGTGGAGGCCGACTTCTCGATCCAGCACCACCTTGTAGGCTGCTGCCTGAAGGGCCTTGGAAGCCGAACTCATCTCATCGAGAATGACGAGCCAGCCATTATACCCATCAGGAATTTCATCGGTTTCCAGAGGGAACATATCAAAGGGTGCGAACTCAGCCTTGATGCCGTCTGCTTTCCGCATCGGCAGACCCGTGAGGTCTTCAGGTGCATGAGTAGAAAGACGAATATCGATGACTTTCATTCCGAATTTATCAGCAAACTGCTTGAAAATATCGGATTTACCAACACCGGGAGGACCCTGCACATAGGGAACCAAGCCCAGAGGAAGCATACGCTCCAATGCCTTGATGAGTTTGTTTGGGGTTACCGTGATGTGCGACAGAGACATTCGTTATACTCCTTTAATGTGTGGTTATACAAAGGGTGATCCCCCCATTGGTCCCAAAGAACCACATACAGACGGACACTTGGAACATCGACAACGAAGTCCCGAACTCTATTAGCTTGCTGTATATACTCCTTAATGATTGTTTCATTGGATATATACTGATCTATCTCATTTCCATTTGAATATATAAGATTACCATCTTGATTGAGTTGGTAACCTTGTGGTTTTAATATATCTGACATATCACCCCAATTACGAGTATTGTAGTCACCGATATATTCTCCTGTGCGTGCGACCCACCCTTGGAGGAGGACAGGCTCTAGGTCATCTGGCTTCCTCAAGATCATGGTTGACAGGTCCCTTGTGTGTGCCGTAGAGGAACGAACTCTACCGAACTCCATAATAAATAAACTCATTTATATAAATAAATGAGAGGGCCGAGATATTGTCTAATCCCTACTTCGTAGGGATTAGGACCTTCTTACCTCTCAAGGTAACTCCACTTTTACTTCAACAACCTCCATATCCTCATATACGCGACTTTCTATGCGCTTATTGAAAATATCTCCTTCGCTATCGCTGTAAAATTTTCCTTGGCACCATACGGTCAAGGCAGTCTTGGCCATTCGTTCTTCAGACCAGAGCCTCGGAATCATCCCCCGAGTCGTGTGATCCTTTCCCTTGGTTCCTCTTGGCTCAGAGAAATCCAAAGGTTCAACGTGCGAACCTCCACGTCCACCACGTCCTTGAGGGACAGGAAGATATTTACCAGTCGGTTTATGCCGAATAGCATACATAGTTACTGTCGTGGTCATTATTTGTTCTCTCCCTTTGTCTTGAACATTGTCGCCAGTTCGTAACTACGAAGAATATCTTTACGCAACTCGGTGACGGTCTGCCCTGACAGTCCGTCCCGTATCACGATGGGGTCGATAAGCTCCTGCCCGCCGAGGGCATGGAGCCGCAGGAGGACCCCGCTGCCCATCAGGTTCTCAGCCTTGTGCAGATTGGCGTCAGCGAAGTGGTAGGTCGAGGCAAGCTGTGCCTTCAACTCCATCACCTGCCGTTGCAGGTCAGCCTTCGTCGGGCCTTTGGGTTTGTTCTTCTTGGCCATGTCATTACCCCACATTAATGTTGTTGTAATTCTTAAATATCCTCATATCCAAGAAAAAAATAAGCATCAACCCTTTCGGGTTGATGCTTTTATCATATTAGGACAGTGCATACTCTGCGTTTAGAACCTCATTCGCAAAGCATTTATCCTTCTGGACAGTTACCGGGTGCCCCACGATCTGCTCAACGCAGAATTTGAGGATATTGCTGCGAGCCAGATCAGAGAGAATATGATTATACTGACGACGCAGGTCATTCCCATAGTTGGGATGCACACGGAAGCAGTCATGGATGGACAGGATTTTGAACGGTCGCTCGGGAAAGCTCTCGATCATCGAAGCGATGACATCGCTGCTCACCAGTCCCATGTTGTGCTTGTCCAGATAGGCCAGAATCCTCGTGCTGAGGAAGCCGGACTTCCGGTAGTGCTCCCAGAGCGTGAGGACCATTTGGTCTTTTTCTCTGGTTCGGCTGGTGCCAGCAGAGTCCAGCGCCATCACCACTGCAAGGTTGTCCTTTACGTTGAACATACAGCGGTTGGTCAGTTCCCGTGCCACCATACCATCCAGCGAGTGAGTCAGGTTGGCCGGATTGGACCGCCCTTCTTCAACGGGGCGATTCTCAGTGATGAAAACCTCCACGGGGTTACCGAGGAAGTTGGCATGGTATTTACTGACTGCTTTGACCCTCACCTTCACATGGAAGTTGTCGGGCAGCAACCAGCTATGTTCCAGAGCCGTAGGCTGCCACGTTCCCAGCAGGGCTTCGTTCAGACTCCATGCTCCGGGCAGAACCTCTTGCATGGTGTCGTAGAAGCAGGCCAGCAGATCGGTGCCCTCTCCAAAGGTGTCCCGAGGAACAGCCTTGGAGGAGTAGAGCGCCGTCATGATAGCTTGTTTCACCGGGTCATAGCCGATGGTGCTGGTCGTGTTCAGCTTCGAGGTCATGCGGTCATAGACGTAGGTGTAGGCGTTCTCCCGTTCGGGATCATCCACGGGCTCGCCGTTGGAACCAAGGGGAACGACTACGTTGCAGCGTTCAGCCGACTTGCGGCAACCGGCCATGATCGACAGAAGCTGAAGGCCAGAGGCAGTAGCATCCAGCGAGATCGGGTAGCCGATGGGTTTGCCCTGTTTAGCCTGCCGATACGCCTGCACTCCGGCATGATAGAGAGCAGGCTTGTCAGCCTTCTTGGTCAGGGTTTCCAGCACGTCTTCGTGCTGATCGAACCAAGCCAGACGGTCCTTCCACTTGGCTTTATCCAGACCAAAGTTGGAAGCCACGTCGATCTTCAGATATTCCAGTGAAGTGAAGGTCTGCATATTCAGTCTCCGTTGTTCAGGGGAATTAGAGGTTTTGATTGGCGATTACCTCATTATTGACAACCACCAGTGCATTATGGCCATAATAGCCATTATGCTCATTATACACGGAGAACTGTAGAGTTCCGCGTTCGGTATTTACGTTCAGAAACATAATGTCTCCTTCGTAAATATTGTCCATTTTGTAGATTTCAGTGCCCATGAGTTTGTTGTTAGTAACTGCACGGTCACTATCAACAACCTCAAAATCGCGGATCGTTGCACCAATGAAATCTTGCAGATTATCTTCGGTGCAGGCATACCCGTATCTCTCGCAGCAAGACTGCCCAGACTCGATGAGCAGATATATATCCTTATCGTCAGTAGCGATGTGATACCCATCGTAGTTTCGGTAAGTATAGCCACTGATTTTCAGATTTTTATCCTCAAACGAGGTGATCTGAAGAATCTTCATTGCCTTGGTTCTCCTTTATGAGATTAGGTAGTAAAAAGGAGCCTTTTCAGGCTCCTTCTTTCTTTTTGAGTTCGTATCCGTGATGGAGAAACCCATATATATCGCTGAGATAATCATTGATATATTCGATTTCATCAGCGCACGCCGGGACATAAACCGTTACTTTATTGGGTAGATCGACATCTTTTTGTCCATCTGTTTCCCATTCAATATCGGTTACTTCATACTGGATCAGTCGGCAATTACCTACCTCACTCAACGCAGTTCCTCCTTGTCTGCAAATTCAACGACTGCTTTATTCCAGTCATTGCCTTGGGTATTAACGTGATAACCTACTGCGTAGGTTCGACCACGTTTGTCATATCGATGGGTGAGCCAGAACTCATTACCCATGATATAAAGACTCTCGATCACCTCACGGCTGCTGGCGTCGTATTTCTCGAACGCTTTCACTCGTTTCTGCCAGTCTTTGACTGTCTCACCGGGTTTAAGTTTATCGAGATTACGCCACTGGTTCTGAACCAGTCGCACGGTGTCGATGTTGAGGCAGAGCTTGACGCTGTTGCACTTGTTAAGGTGTTCCAGCACCACATCCTCATCGTGATGGTTATTCTTGAGAATAACCGATTCACGAATAGTATAATAACCGGTCTCCCGGTTATTAGTGACTTTCTTGGGATGAACTACCATCGGCAGAGGAAATTGATACATATCAATCTCCTTTTGAATAGCACGAGGTAGATCATATTTCAGGATAAACCTGTCGTCGATGTGGCTGAAGTCCACCACATCTGCTTCGACTGCCTTCTTCAGCATATCAGCACAGGCTTGGAAGGGGTTGGTCCCTTGGTTCTCTTGGTTCCTGAAGTGGAACCAGAGGAGACCGATGAGCACGTTCACCTTGGCTCGCTTGTGCAGGATCATCTGCGTGATGAGGTCGATCCCGAAGAGTTCAGGGATGTCTTTTTCGTTCAGGAACTCCACGAACCCATTGGCAATGAGTTCTTTCTTGATGCGTTTCACCAGATGGTTCTTCGCATATCTCTCTTCGAGGTCGATTTGAGTTTGAACGTCAGCCATATTCAACTCCAGTTTTTGATGCGGGCAATCTCTTCCCGCATGGCCTTGCGGGCATCAGCGAACTTGGGCGACAGCGTAGCCAGCCGGGCCTCAAGTTCCTCAAGAGGCGGAACCGTGAATTTCACGGTCACGAACTCTTTGTCTTTGTGCTTGCTCTTATTCTCTGCCATTTTTGCCTCCTATATCTGCATGGCGAGGAAGTATATCACCAAAAAAACAACAGATAAAACGATAACTACTTGAGTTTCACTTTTCTGCATTTCTTTGGGCGTCTCGTAGGCGAGTGCAGCAATGGCTGCCATAATGATTGCAATAAGAATCATTATGTAGATTAATGAACTTTTAAGTAGAAACATTATTATGTTCCTTCCCTATCCTGTATTTGTCATATTCACCTAGCATATGGTGCATATGAAGGGAGACCTCTGAGTCGATCTCCGATTCATGATTGTATCTTTGTCCATAAATTTCTCTACATTTGTTGAGATAATCTACGAACAAGGACTGAGCCTGCTCATCAAGCTGTTCTTGGCTCGGAACCGTCTGTTCAGGCTTTAGGGAGCCTATAGTCACTTTGGCCATTTTTCTCTACTTTAGCTTTTAGGTGTTGGATGCTGAAGTAGGATTAGATAATCCGAGCCTTCTTGGGAAGAGGGCAGGGAAGAGGGCAGGGAAGGACCATCTTGAAAGGGAAAAAGGGGAACCAGAGGTTTCCCTCTGGCTCCCCTATGATCCCTTGGCTGGGATCAGCCGAAGTTCAGCTTCACCGCGTTGATCGCTTCAGCTTCCGCATCCGGCATGGCCTGCGCTTCGCTGCGGGCCTGAATCTGGATTTGGAGTTCGCCTTCTTGCGCGTTCGGGTTCACGAACACGGCCTGACCCGGTTCGAGGCTCTGGCACGCCTGAAGGACGTGCTTGAGCATCCCGTTCCGCAGGTTGGCGAAGCGACCGTTGCCCGAGGTCGGCTGCATCGTATCGAGCGCCAGCCCGAAGGGCAGCGGCACGAATTCGAGGCGCAGCACGCCCGTTTCCGGGTCGGGCAGGTTAAGCATCGAGCCCACGTTCAGCCAGTATTTCGCTTTCGGCTTGTTGCCATTCGAGACACCAGCAGCGTTGGCGGCGACGTTCGAGGTGTTGAAGTCTTGGAAAGCCATTTTCAGTCTCCGTGTTAGCACCAACAGCGGTGCAGAATAGAGCGCAGCCTCACCACGAGAGCAGCACCAATACCCGCTCTGCGGGTATCCTTGGGGAGCAACAGAACGAGAAGAGCCGCCCTCTCACACGGAGAGAGCGGCCCCAACTTTTTGACCAGAGCTATTTGCTCTGATTAGCTTTTGTCAGCGGATTTATCCGCTTTGGTATCAGCAGTCACCGTGGGATTAGCACGGGTCTGCTTTTCAGCGGCAGGAGCCGCAGGAGTTTTGTTTTCCTGAGCTTCACGCGCAGCCAGTTCTTTGGCTGCATCGGGGTCCACCGGGTCATTCTTCCGGGCCTGATATTCAGGGTTCTTTTCCAGAAGGTCTTGATCCGGGATACCACTCATGGTGACGTTTTCAGGGACAGGAACCTCACGCTGAGTGTTCAGACCCTCGTCACCTTTCATGTTTTTGAATTTGGAGACCTCAAGTTCCAGACGATAGATTTCACCTTCGTCGGGATATTCAGCCGCCTTAAGTTTTTCAATGTGTTTTTCGAGTTTCTCGATTTTGTAACCGAGTTCTTCTTTGGATTCGTAAGCCATGATGGGTTCACCTTCTGTTAAGCTGTGAGAGCCTGTATCCAGTGAACGCATCATGACTTAGTTAGTTCAGGTTGCAACCACTTGTTTGCTTGCAGCCCGCTTTTCCTTGTTGTTGAGAGCTTCGATGTAGGCACTGACCTGACCCATTGAGGTGAGCAGGTTGTCTTCCGAGAGCTTCTGGTAAAGCTCACCAGCAGCTTCCTTCAGAGTGATGTTCTTCTCACCAGCCAGCTTCTCGATTTCCTTGGCGATTTGCTGGTTAATCTTGAACTTGGTTTCTTGGGTGGCCATCCTGTTTTGCTCCTTGCTTTAGGATGATGTTACGGTATCAGCTATCAGCCGTTACCCCAATACTTGAATTGGTCACCGAGATACGGTTTCCACTTGGTATCGAAGTAACAGTTTTCAGGAGCACGCTTGAACATCGGTGCAATGTCAGCGTGCTGTAGTCCAGCCAGACCGCAGCCAATGCAGGTCACCTGAAAGGTGAGTGCATTATACTCGTTACTGGCTTGGTCGATGAAACGATCCACGAATCGTTGGATCGTCGGCAAGGACAGAGTAAAGACGATATTCTTGTCCTTGGTGGGAATGGCAAAAGCCCTTCCAGTGAGGCCAAAATAGACACCCATTTTGGCCTCCCTATTTAGCAGAGCATATTTGGCTGCCCCCGCTCCGTGTCGGCCCGCCATATTGGAGCCGAACACGAAGATCATGTCATTGGTGTTTACCTGTTCCATTACACGTTACCGCCGTTGGCGATATACAGGGCAGCACTGAGGCTAAACCAGATGAGGAATAGCCAGCTTGCGAGATGTGCAAAGAATTGCACATCATTGGTCATGAACCGGGTGTGTTTCCTGTTGATTGGCGCATACTTTTTGCTGAGAATGTAGCCAGCACAGAAGGACCACATCCAGAGATAGACGCAGACCAGAATGAACAGGGTCAGCGTCCAGCCATTGATGGGCAGCATTATTCGCTCCTTTTTAGTAAATGATCGTCAGCTTGATTTCGTTGTATTTCCCCAGTTCAGCACGGTATTTGTGGGGAGTCTCGGTGTCCATGATGTGGTCAGGCCAGTCCCTCACCTTCAGGTTTCCGAGATGATTGATGAGGTCTTCATCCGTCTCGTAGGTATTGGCGTGCGATTCCTCATTGGGATTGGCGTTCCAAGCAGCGATTTTCATCTGCGTATCTCCATGAGATAAGGGTTGATTTGGGTATTAACTCACCCCCACTAATTAAAGCAGGGATGAGTCTGTTTCATTCCTTGGTTCCGGGCGGAAGTTCTTCGATCAGGTCGAAGTCATACTCTTCATCGAGGCTCCAGCGGCCATTACTGACACGCCACTGTCGGTAGGTTTTGTCGCCCGTAATGCCGTGAATCCAGCCATCCTCTACCAGCCCCGAGGTCCACGCGATCTCGCCGTTCCGCATCCGGTAGGTCGTCAGCGGCTTGATCTGAAGAGGAAGGGTGATGCTCATGCCGTGGGTGGCCGATGATCCGTCTGCGTCCCAACACCAAACGGGAAACTTATTCCCGAACTCGAAATATCCGGCCAGCCGGCCATCAGGCATCACCCCAAGAACCGTAGCCTTCAGCCCGTATTTCGTCGTCGTCTCGAACGGGAATTGCATTTCATTCCTCCATAGAGTTGATTTTCAGATCAAGAGAGGGATTTCCTTCTTCATAGCAGGAATAGAAAACACCACTCTTATCGTATTCCCGTCCATCCTCATCCATAAAAACATCGGTGCTTTTTTTAGAGATGATTTTGACGTTCTCTCCACTTTGATTGAGGTATTCATTACCTACGATCAGAGATTTCATTCCTATTTCTCCAATTCACGAATGGGTTGCATGGTTAGCTCACCCCCATTATTAGGGATGAGCTTTTTATTTCACTCGTTTTTCAACGATGTTTCTTCAGGGCTTCCTGAAGAATGTCGCCCAGCGTCTGAGTGTTCGAGTAATTGAAGGGGTCTTTCAACTGGAACTCCCTCGCCAAGTCTTCCACGATGTCCTTGGCATCGCGCAGGCTCATGGTCTCACTGTAGCAGGTCCTGAATTCGTCGCGCAGTTTCTTGATCGCATTGATCTTGCCGTGATTCAGGAACGTCTGTTTCACCTCTTCCAGCATACACTGAGGCACAACCAGCGTTTTGACGACTTCGACGTGGTATTCCGCCTGTTTCACGGTTTTAGTGAAGGCCATTGCTCATTTCTCCTTTTGATTGAGCGATGTTTCAGTTCATTCACCAGCCATACTGGTTGTTGTTGCTGCGCTCATACTGATGCAGAGCGATACGCTGCTCTTGGTTCAGCGACTGCAAGAAGGCGATTTCGTCTTCTTCACGCGCTTTAACCCAAGCGAGCACGAGGGATTTCAGGTTACGCATTGTTGGCTACTCCAATGTCCAACGGTTGATGATCCTATACCCGCTCTGCGGGTATTTCTTAGAGAGGTTAAACAGGAGCCCCAATTAAGAGGCTCCTGTTATTCAGGGAGTAGTCACTACCCAGATCGCATCGCCCAGAGCGCGAGTTGCTTCGACCGACGCAGCCTTGGTGCCAAGGACTTTGCGGATCATGTCGCAGCGTGCTTTGGTAGCCGCGTCACGAGCTTCACGCTCGGCCTTGGTGCGTGCCTTGGAGAAGGAACCCACGAAGACCTCGAAGCCCGACAGACCGGCCTTCTTGGCCGCATGAGCAGCCAGCGGCAGCAGTTGTGCTACCTCCTTCTGGGATGCCTTGCGAGCGTCCAGCCACGCACGCTGGCAGGAGCTAGGAGCATGAGCAGTGCTGTCGTCGTCATTGACCTCGGTGATCTGGAAGCGTGCTTTGAAGGCACGCGAACGCAGTTCGAGCGCAGCAGCGTTCATTTGGGAACCAGAGACACCAGCGCCATTGAGGCCACCGTTGACGATTTCCCGAAGGGCAGCATCGTCAAGCTGAGAGAACGGAACGTAAGCCATTAGATACTCCATTTGATTTTATGTGACACATTGCCACATATCCTTTACCCGCTTTGCGGGTAATTAGCGGAGCCTTTACCTGAGTATCTGTATAGGTGTATCTGTGTGTAAAAAAGGGATAACCTCTCCCCTTTCGGGGAGAGATCAGGTTTTAGGGTGAACTTAGGGCTTCGCAGGGAAGTGCTTGGCTTTGAGTTCGTTGAAGCGATTTTTGTCTTCAGGATTCGAGAGTTGTTCCTGAATCTCTTTCTCCTGTTGGACGAGCCATGCGATGGCCTTGTCCTGAGCGTGGGTGCCAGCCACGGTCTTCTGAGCCTCAGCATCAAGCTCGATGCCGGTAGCCCATGCGTCCACATAGGACTCAGCAGCCTGCGAGGCACGGCCGACCACGTTGATGGTGGAGGTGAGTGCGTCAGCGGTGGTGCCGATGGTGCCGAAGAGAGCCACGAGGGAATCAGCACCGGACTTACGGATGGTAGCCATAAGGTATTACTCCAGAGTTAGTGAATTAGGGGTAGCACCATTGCTACCCGTTACCAGCTATGCTGGTTTGGTTTGAGTTTAGGTGGGGGGGTATCTTTCCTACGAGTGTAGGAAAGTGTAACCCTACCGTTAGACATAACTAACAAAAATCCTATATACCTTGATTCTAAAAAATATTATGAAATAAATGCTAAAAGGCCCTACCAAATTAATGGTAGAGCCTTTACTATCTGGAAAGATAGGGGTCCTTATGTAACCTTACTGCCTTATGCAAGCATATAATATGCTTCGGGAGCTACAGCTTAACTCTGTTAAGAGCAGGTTACTATTTTACATGGTTAAGGATCGAACCATGATGGTGATTCTCAGGCACCTCTTGGAGTAAGCTCCCGCCATAAAGGGATTTAATGACTGAAACCCAAAAAAGAAATCTGTTTGATGAGTTATATGCGAGGCCCAGACAGCTACTTCAAGCTAGCAACCAAACTCTTTTCACCGTATCACCCGCAATACGAATACTAGGCTCTTCCCTTGGTTCTAAAATATAATCCGGGAGGACAATTTGAATCAGGGTAATACAGCCGTTCATTGTCTGGGCCTAAGCGGAGTTATCCATAGTTCAGGTTGTTGTGTCAACAGGATTTGTGTGAGATACCTACCTAAACCCACTCTAAAAGCATTAAGGCATTGATTTCATGTTGACCGTTGATGAAGTTCGTAAAGCCCTTCCCGCGAACCTGAAGAGCGCAGCGACACCGAGTCTGGTGGACGCGCTGAACGATCTGTCCACTAATGGTGCAGTTGACCCGGAGGTGGCGGAAAATATTAGAGAAGGTTTTATTACTTATGCTAACGTCTTGAAAGACGGAAAGTATAAGCTGGAAAACTATATGAACGCGATTGCTTATGTTACGTTCAAGATGATGGGATATACGAACCAAGAGGCTTATGCCCGGACGTTCCCACAACGATATGCTGAGTTGACCTCCAAGGGGACCACGAGCAAGGACATCTCGTCTTACGTCTCCATGTTCCACAAGGGGAAGCTGGTTCAGGCGATCATGGATCAAGCCATGATCCCGGTCTGGCTGCTGAACAACGACAAGATGCAGGAAGCTATCGACCACCAGTTCTTCCTGATGAAAAATGGCAAGAGTGAAATGGTTCAGCATCTGGCTGCGAAGTCGCTGATGGAAACCCTTAAGAAACCTGAAGCTAAAGAGATTAATCTTAATATTGGAGCTACTGAAGATTCGGGTCTGGAAGAACTGCGGGCTGCCATGCTTGGTCTGGCTCAACAGCAGCAGATGCTGATCGAGCAGGGGGTTCCGACCCAGAACATTTCCCACCAGAAACTGCTGGTGGATATTACTCCTAGTGAGGAAGAATAAAATGTCAGCTAATGACGGATATATTCTACGAAAGAAAAACGTAGATGACTGGCTTAATGATGTTGACTATAAGAGTCTGAACCTCGGTAACTATAAGCCGAGTTTGTTTGCCTTGAAGATGATGAACTTCATCAAACTGGTGAATGGAACAGAAGGCGAGAGCAACAAGACTCCGGTCGTCCATCTGGCTATGCTGGACAAGATTCAGGGACCGGGCAAGCGGGTCGCTAACCTCTGTCACCGAGGGCTCGGCAAGACGACTCTGATGTATGAATACCTCAGCCTTTATCTCTCTATTTTCGGAGAGATCGACGGCTTCGGTCCTGTGAATGGGATGATCTATGTCTCAGACAGCATGGACAACGGTGTGAAGACTGCTCGGAAGAACATCGAGCATCGGTTCTTCTCGTCTGAGTTTCTACAGGAATGGATTCCCGAATATAAATTTACAGACCCGTATCTGGAATTTGTAAGTAAATCCAATCATAAAATCGGAATCAAAATGTTCGGTGCCAAGACTGGTATCCGAGGCACCAAGATTTTCGGTAAGCGTCCTGTGCTGGCGGTTCTGGATGACCTCGTGAGCGATGAGGACGCCAAGTCGCACGCTAACATGGAGGCGATCAAGCACACAGTAGGCCGAGGCGTGCTCTACGCACTGGACCCGACTCGTTACAAGATGGTCTTCAACGGCACCCCGTTTAATAAAGGCGATGTTCTTTATGAAGCAGTTGAATCTGGGGTATGGGATGTAAACGTCTGGCCGGTATGCGAGCGATTCCCAGTCGAGAAAAAGGATTTCCGAGGATCGTGGGAAGACCGATTCAGCTATGAATATGTGAAAGATCAGTATGAGGCGGCTCAGGCCGGGGGAAAATTGGCTGACTTTAACCAAGAACTCATGCTTCGCATCTCCTCTCCCGATGAGCGGATGATTCAGGACGAAGAGATTGCCCGGATGTGGTATCCGAGGCAGACCCTTCTGCAAAACAAGAATCAGTATAACTTCTATATCACCACTGACTTTGCCACTAAAGGCAAGCAGAGCAATGACTTCAGCGTCATCTCTGTCTGGGCCTATTCCAATGCAGGCCATTGGTTCTGGGTGGATGGGATGCTGGCGAAGCAGACGATGGACAGGAACATCGACCGACTGTTTCAGTTTGTTTCGGAGTATCACCCTCAGAGCGTGGGGATCGAGACCAGTGGACAGCAAGGCGCGTTCATCCAGTGGCTTCAGGGTGAGATGATTACCCGCAATATCTGGTTTAACATTGCCATGAATAAAGGCCAGTTGGGTATTAACCCGACGCAGGATAAACTCTCTCGCTTCAATGAAATCCTGCCGCAGATCAAAGCTGGAAAGGTTCACTTCCCTCAGGAACTTAAAGACTCCGTGATTATGGGGGAATTCATCAACGAATTGGAAATGGCGTCGATCACCGGGTTCAAGTCCAAACACGATGACGCAATCGACACCATTTCGATGCTGGTGTATATGAATCCGTATAAGCCGTCCGAACTGCCTACCATGACCCAAGAGGAAGATGGTATGTGGGGTCCTAATCTCCATGATATGAATCAGGACATTAATACACTTTCCTCTTATATTGTTTAAGGAAATAATATGCGTCTGACTGATTTCATGGAAGAGTTGGCTTATGGCGAACTCAACGATCTGTCGCTGGCTGAAGGTGGCATGATTGCCCCCGAAAAACAGCCGAATATCGTCATTAAAGTTAACGATATTCTGAGTCAACTTCATGTTAAATATATTATCAAGCTGGTCGCTACGACTCTGGACACGTCAGTTAAATCCAAGAGCTATACACTCGTGAACCCGAACTCGGTTCGTATCGTGTATGTGCGACCTAATGTCGTGGATGAAGCTGATATTTACAATAATGGGGATCACTTTGTTCTAAGTGGTAATACACTCACATTTAATAGAGACACTGGTCCTATCGCAAATGCGTTTCATGTGATGTATCAGTATAAGCCCAATCGTCTGATTATTAACCCAGCAGACAAGGCGTATGCAGGTCAGATCATCGACCTGAGCCCGGAGATTATTCCCTTGGTTCGGACGCTGGTTGCGTCGTCCGTGTTCACAAACATGAACGGGGAACTGCATAAGAAAACCGGGGCTGAGCTTTTCAATCTTGCCCAGTTCATGCAGAATGACCTTGAAACAGCAGGGGTTCTTATAACCTCCGTTGGATTTGATTCAGATACATTCTTTAAGAATGGTTTCGTTTAAGGAATAATCATGCCTACTCTGGACGAAACAATCGACGGCATCATTCGCCGCCTAGACGAAAATGTCGTCATCGTCGGGGGGATTCGGCAAGATACCAACATCGCGCGAGGGCGTGCCGATCAGGCCCTCGCTGACATCGTAGCAGCCCGACTTAATGTTCGTGGCTATACCGATGTGCGAATTCAGGAAGTTTACGACTATATTCAGTCTATTGCTAATACTTGGCGTGATGGTGTTATCACGGAAGTAAATGACGATATCCAAGAAGGCTTGGACGATCTGCGAGGCGATCTGAATGATGGTCTCGGTGGCTGGCGAGATTGGGTAGATCAGAATATCGCAGATATTCTCCGTGATACGGAGGAGCTAGTTCAGTTTTCACATGATACTTGGGACGTAGAAATCCCGAGGATGCTGGCTGAGATCGAAGAGTGGACGACCGAAGTCCGTGAGATCGAGCAGGATGTTCGGAACCAAGTTGGGGAAGCTCAGCAAGAGACCGATGAAATGGCGTCTCGCTGGCGTCAAATGGCTGATGATATCGAGGAATCTAAAAACAGGATTCTCGAATTCGATTATTCACTCTATGAAGTGAAGAATGAACTGCATCAGCAGGTGGGAGCGGAGTTTGATGATCGCTTCGCTAACTTCGATGACCGAATCACGGTAGCCGCAGGTGAGATCGGGGCTGTCGCTACTCGGGTTCAGACGATGGAGGTGGCGGTTGGTGACCAGCAAGCCACCATTCAGAACCTCGAAATCGCTCTGATTAATGGTGATGAGCAGCTTGCTCAGCAGATTCAAAGCCTTTCGGTGGGCACTAATACTCAGTTTGACTCTGTTCAAATCTGGCATTTTGACCAGAATGTGGAAGGTTGGACTGGTTCGTGGACCAATGGCTACGTTCGCACTGGGGTTTCGACCACATCCCCAGTCCTGAACATTGATGCTAGTCGTTATCGTCAGGTTCGAGCCCGGATTAGGAAGATCGGCAACCCTACTTGGGATGCTACCCTCTCGTGGCAGGGTGCTAACGGAGGTCCGAACGGGCTTGGGCCTATGAGCATCATCGAGCCTAGCTGGGCTGGTGATGCTACGGCTGCTACCGGGGAGATCACGGTCAACCCTGAGTGGTCTGGCACGCTCACGAGGATGACCCTTACCCTTGGTTCCAGCGTAGATGCCTCGAATTACTGGCTTTTGGACTGGATTACGGTCGGTCGGCCTGCTCCGGGAGCGTCTTCGGCTGACATCACCACTGAAAGGGCCGCTCGAATCTCGGCTGTAGGGGCGTTGGCATCTCGAATTGAGGTGCTAGAGGTCGATTATAACTCTATTTTGGGTGATATTTCGGCTTCTGCCAACGCAATTAACGGTCTGATGACCGATATTCAGGAGGTGGACGGGCAAGTCACGGTCCTGAACAACTCCATGACCTTGCTGCAAGCGGCGGTGAACAACCCGGTGACGGGTCTGACCGCCACCAGCAGTGCGATTCAGTCTCTGACGAACCGTGTGGAGACCACTGAAGAGGGAATTGACGCAGTAAATAGCCGAATTGATAGTTTGGAGATTAACGTCGATGACGTTATTAACTCTTCGGCATTTCAAGGGCTAGTTCAGCGGGTTTCTACCGCTGAAGGAGCTATTACTACCACGAATACCTCTGTCACGGCCCTGAATACGAGTGTTTCTCAGCTTCCGGGTAGCATTTCTGCGGCTCAAGCCGCAGCAGATGCAGCCAACGCGCTCGCGGGCTCGAAAGGTCGGGTCTTCGTCCAGAACGCTGCGCCTACTGGAACTGATCGAGATGTGAAAAACCTCTGGATCGACACGACCGGAGGGGCGAACACCCCGAAACGGTGGATTTCCGGTGCATGGGAAGCTGTCACTGACAAGGTAGCTCGGGATGCTGCCGCAGCCGCTGCCAGTGCACTCGCTGGACTGGGTAACAAGGCTGAAAGTTCGGCTCTTAATGCCCTGACTCAGCGTGTCACTCAGGCAGAAGGTCTTTTGACCTCTACGTCTAGCGATATTACCACGCTTAATAACACGGTAACCACGGTAAATCTTAATACTCAAGCGGCTCAAGACGCAGCAACTGCGGCTTCTCAACTCGCTGGGTCCAAGGGCAAGGTTCTCGTTCAGAATACCACCCCATCTGCGGCGGATAGGGTCCCTCAAAACCTGTGGATTGATACGACTAATAACGCTAATACTCCTAAACGATGGAATGGAACAACTTGGGCAGCGGTAAGTGACAAAGCCGCTACCGATGCGCTGGCAGCAGCCAACGCTGCGAACGCTGCACTGGCAAACAAAGCAGATTCGTCGGCTCTTTCGGCTCTGACCTCTCGTGTTGCCCAGACTGAACAGGGACTGTCCTCCACTGGTCTCGATATTACCCGTCTGGATAACAGCATTGCTGTAACGGATGGGCGTGCAGTGAGTGCTGGTCAAGCAGCGCAGGCAGCAGCTAACGCTGCCGGAGCCAAGGGGAAGGTAATCGTCCAGAGCACGGCCCCTGCGGCTGCGGATCGACTGCCTCAGAACCTCTGGATCGACACTACTGGCGGGAACAACACTCCTAAACGGTGGACTGGCACGGCTTGGGTGGGAGTCACTGACAAAGTGGCAACTGATGCCGCTGCGGCCGCTGCCTTGGCTCAACAAGGTCTGGCTACGAAAGCCAGTGCCAGTGCAGTTAATACGCTCTCGAACAAAGTAGATCAGCAAGGAGATACTCTGACGAGTGTTTCAGGGTCTGTTACGGCTCTAACTAACCGTATTAACGACGCTGATACGGGTCTGGGTGCTCTTTCCTTGGGTATTCGGGGTCTCACCTCAAGGGTCGATAACATTAATGGTGTTTTGACCGCTCAAGCTCAAAGCATTAACGGTGTTAAAGCTGATGTAGGTCAAATTTCGGCTAACGGCCAGATCAGGATGCGAGCGGTTTCAACTCCTGCTGGTGCGTCTGCGCGTATCGCTATCGTGGCGAACGTGTCCGAGGAGGCCAACAGTCAACTTGCGGGGATTTACATCGACGCAGGCACGGATGGGACCAATAACGTCACGGTTCTAGCAAACCGATTTGCACTGGTAGCTAACGGCAATAACGGCTCTAGAATTGTTCCGTTTTTCCTCAAAAGTGGTGTCATTTATATGAATACCGCTATTATTGAGGATTTGACTATTGGAACTGCAAAAATCGGTGATAATGCGATCACCGTTCCTGCGGCTGCGAGTGCTACATCAACCATTGACCTGTCGCAGCATACTAATGATGTGACCTTGCTCTCTGTTTGGATGAATCGTCTGGGAGGACGGACTGAAATTCAATTTACTGCTCAAATAGACGGCTTTGATATGTCGAATATTGAGTTTGACCTACTTAGAAACGGGTCTCAATTGACCACATTCTTTGGTATTACAGGCAGTAGGGGCACGCAAAATACTATTACATTTGTGTATATTGATAACAATCTGGGAACAGGGGCCACTACCTACGCTATTCGGGCAAAATCAGCAGTGCGAGGCGACTATACGGGTAGGGGTCGGGTGCTCTATCGTTCTTTGACCGCAAGTCACGTCATGAAATAATGGATATATGAGTATGAGCTATTTTCACTATGCAATTATTCTGCCAAACGGTGATATTCTTCAAACCGGAATTGCTACCGATGAAGAAAGCCTTCAGTATATGGGTTTTGACGGCGGAATCGCTAAAAAATGCCCTGAATGGGTAAATGACAGGGATCATTACTATAAAGACGGTAATTATCGTAAATACCCGCCTAAACCCAGTAAAGACCATATCTGGGACGGCAATGAATGGGTCGATTTCAGAACTGATGAAGAAGAACGTCAGGAAAAACGACTGAAAATAGTCCAAATTCGGGATGGTCTGCTAGCTGAGTCAGACTGGACTCAGGTACTGGATTCGCCGCTAAGCCCCGAAAAAAGGGCTGAATGGGCTAAATACAGACAGGAATTGAGGGATATTACCCTTCAAATTGATGAGGCCAATATTATGTGGCCCACGAAGCCGGAGTAACTACCATGCCGCTCGCATCGGTCTATGCCCTTGGTTCAGTCAGCGTCACGGCAGGCTCTCCTACTGTCACCGGCAACGGAACGAACTGGAACGGGGCTGCGCTCCGGGAAGGCGATATGTTCTGGGCTGCTGGGCTCTCGGTGCGAGTGCTGGCAGGAGTCTCCAATACTGAACTGACACTGGCTCATCCGTGGCCGGGAGCTACTCGTGTTGGGGCTCCTTATGAGATTCATTATACTAACGATTCTCAGCGCGGTATGGCGACTGCTTTAGCGGTTTTGGCAAACCTTAATAACACAGGCTTGAATCCACTTAAAAACATTACTCCTGCGGCAAACCGTTTGGCATATTATACTGGTGCAGGAACAGCATCGCTCACCAACTTGACTGCTAAAGCACGCGCCCTACTTGGGCTGGGAACCAATGCCCAGATTCAAACTGAACTCGGACTAGTGCCACAAGCATCCCGCTACGATGCTACAGCCGGAAGGCTGCTCACGGTCGGGGCCTTTGGCCTTGGTTCCCCGTCAGGGCAGGATGTCCCTGACATTGACTTGGTGACCATGCCTACGTTGATCGGAAGCGTAGCTCCTGCAACTGTAGCGGGAACTCTTCCGAGTCTCACAGGCGTTAAGGATGGACTGCTTAATATCAAAATTGCGGCTAATATTTCAGCACAAGTATATTTTTCTACGCACACCAGTTCTCCAATTTATTATCGTAGATCAACTGGTGCTACTTCTTGGACCGCATGGACCCAGATTGTGACGGCATAAGAATCACCCAAGGGTGTCATCTAGGGAAAATTTACAGTATTCCTGTGGACGGGGCGTGCGGGGCTTGAAATACTTGGAACAGATAAAGCATTTTTGGGAGTTGCTTTTTACAGCAAAATCTCCTGAGTCGTGGCTTGCCATTATGGGCGGGACCGCATATGTGTGGCATAAATCAGGTCATATTACTAGATTTGGTAAGTCCATAGAAGCTGGTATTTCCGGTCTAATCTCTATTAGTCTGGGCGAAGATATTATCGAGGTGACCGGGTATCCCCCGGCGCTCGTGCATTTCGTCATTGCTGTATTCAGCTTTGCTGTTTTGGATTTTAGTATGTCTATGTTTGCGGACAAGGAGGAACTGACCGCTGCAATGAGGGCTTTCTTCTACAAGTGGCTTGGTATAGAGGTAAAGAAAGCGTTACCTACTCAAACCACTGAAAAATCTAATAAAACCGAACCTAAAAAGCCAGAATCCAAGTGCAAAACAGATTCGGAGAACCAGTGATGCAGGTAAAATACCCGGCACTCAGAGATACCATTGCCCGTCAGTCAACTCTGGGCAATGTCATGCTAATTTTAATGGCAATATATTTTCTATTCCCATATGTTAGTGATCGGCTAATGAACGAGCCTTCACTGCGTGCTGAGATTTCTACCTCTTTTTCTTCTTCCAAGGGAATCTTGGTGCAAGACAAGATTAGGGTGAGTCACACCAACCGAGGAACTCGGAATAACATACTGATGGACAAAGACGGCACAATTATGTGCCTGAAGTCATGGCCAAATATGTGGATGGTGAACAAAGATCGAGAGTATTATCTTGAAGCCTTTGTTGGATGCGGAAAAGATGTTACTGTGCCTTTCAGGGTGTGTTCAGTATTCGTTGTCAACAGTAGGGGCGGTATTTACCGTCGATTTGGCAGCGATAATGAATTCTGCTCAGAATATATGAACCCCATAACGAATGGCTAAACGATGCTCATCACACTAGATACTTTTGCCCGTATTGCGGGTAAAAAACCGAATGATAATATGGCCTCTGCTTTGCAGGGGCTTCAGTATGCTGGGGATACGGTCGGACTCAACAAGCCTCACCGGCTTGCTGTCTTCCTTGCTCAGACTGCTCATGAATCGGCAGGGTGGCAGTGGGACAAGGAAATCTGGGGTCCGACCAAGGCCCAGAAGGGCTACGAAGGTCGCAAAGACCTCGGCAACACTCAGCCGGGAGATGGAAGCCTGTTCCGTGGCTATACCCCGATGCAGATCACCGGACGGTATAACACCACTAAATTCTATAACTGGTGTAAAGCTAAATTCCCTAAGCTGAATCCGCCTAATTTTGTGGTCAAACCGTATCTGATGAATACCGATCCGTGGGAAGGTATCGGACCGCTGTGGTATTGGTCTGAAGCTAAAGGATTTAGTCTGAATGGTCCCTGTGATCGAGGGGACTTCAGACAAGCTACCAAGCTGATTAACGGCGGATATAACGGACTTAGTGAAAGATACCGTTATTATGGCCGTGCTGCTCTTGTCCTTCTGGGACGTGATGTAGAGTCGATGCGTGACTTCCAGCGGGAATACGGTCTGGTGGCAGACGGGATCGTGGGGGAGAAGACTTTTCTGCTGCTTCACAACCTTCTGCTGAAACTTCCCGCTGTTAAATTCACAGAATCCGCGGTAGTTACGGGTGTGAATCCCTTCACAGCACTCCTCAACTTCATCATGAAACTGATTGGAAAATAGTATGTTTCAGTTGATTAAATCAGCGCAGGAGATTATCCGGCTGGTCCGCATGACGAACGACATTGCCCGAGCCAAGGGGGAAACCCCTCGTTTCGGCTACCTGTTCACGAACCGTTCGTTTCTGGTTCCGCTTATCGGCGCAGTGATTAACCTGCTGATTATTCTTCAGGTTCCCTTCCTGCTGCCGGTTCTGAACCTGCTGCAAAGCGTGAGCCCGGACCTTTTGGCCGAGCACATCATCGCCTTCATCACTGCGGTTTCGCTGGTCTGGTCTGTGCTGGAACGTGCGTTTACCACGGCCAAGGTGATTATCACCCGTCGCGGCGCAGAAAAGGCGCTGGAACAGGTTGTGGGTGATGACGCTCTCGCACAAGCTCTGAAAGAAGCGGTCCGTAGCTGATATAACAGAAAGCCAGTTTCATGCGAATGATTCAGCCTGATCTTAGTTTCAGGGGCCAACAGCAAGCACTGGCAACGGCGGCAGAGCAATCTGCCGTCGATAACGGCTTAGCTCAGACGATGCAGGCTGCTCGGGGGCTGATGAACTCTTCGGCTGAGATGATGCGGTCTGATGGTCCGATGATCGAGCGGACTGGTATTACGCCCGAGGTCCTCCAAGAACTGCGTAGGATGGACGCAGAAGGGCTTCAGGCACGGCTGGACGGTCTCCGGGGACGGATTGACCAATTTGGGCAATATGATCCTGCTATCAATAACCAAACCAATATGGGTGGTGGAGGCGGTTCTAATACCGCATCTGGAAATTCTGTATTTGCAAAGCTGCTTTTTGCTAAAGAAGGTGCTGGAAACTACGATACTCTATTCGGACATAGCCAGAAATCCGGTCCTTTTGCGGGTGTTCGGGTGTCACAGATGCCGATTAGCGAGGTTATCAAGTTTTCGGACCCGAACGGGGCCTATGGTCAGTGGGTCAAGAGCGAACTGGCTCGCACAGGC
>ERZ500994.42-NODE-42-length-42547-cov-11.600466_pt1 | contig 42547 bp, 76 predicted proteins | sample MGYA00248878_ERZ500994 | MGnify/ENA primary metagenome ERZ500994 (study PRJEB25958, sample SAMN03398533) | human skin metagenome | study: EMG produced TPA metagenomics assembly of the Human Skin Microbiome Metagenome (human skin metagenome) data set. | reverse complement strand
CGGGGTGGCTCCTCTGCGACGGGTCCGTGGTGAACCGCGCCGATTATCCCGCCCTGTTCGCCGTCATCGGCACCGCCTACGCCACGGGCGGGGAGACGGGCGCGCAGTTCCGGCTTCCGAACCGCAAGGGGCGCGTCGGCGTCGGGCGTAACGCCACGCAGGCCGAGTTCGACACCCTCGGTGAGACCGGTGGTGCCAAGACGCACACCCTGACGGTCGCTGAGATGCCTTCGCACAACCATACGCAGTCTTCACACAGCCACGGCATCAACGGCCCGGTCGGCGGTGCGCTCTCCGGCTCTCAGGGCGACGGCGGGCACGCCAACGGCGCAGGATACAACCCCTGGTTCGGCGGCGGCTGGGGTTCAGGAGCCGCCTCGGTCACCTCAACCGCCCCGGCGATCCAGAACAGCGGCGGCGGCGGGGCGCACAACAACCTCCAGCCGTACATCGTCATGAACTACATCATCAAGACGTAGGGGCTTTTATGATCTCTTTCGAAAGTAGTGGCTCCTTCAAGAAAACTGAAAAGTTCCTCAAGACGTTGAGTGAGGCAGATAACTTCAAAGCCCTTGACAAGTTCGGACGACAGGGTGTGGCCGCTCTTTCTGCAGCCACCCCTGTCGAATCCGGAGAAACCGCTGCCTCCTGGGACTATGAGATTACTCGTACCCGGAGTAGCTGGTCTATTGCCTTTACTAATTCTCACATGGCTGGCTCCGTCCCCGTTGCCATCCTTCTCCAGTACGGTCACGGCACCGGCACCGGAGGCTATGTCCAGGGACGTGACTACATTAACCCGGCCATTCAGCCGGTCTTTGACCGAATCGCAGACGAGGCTTGGAAGGCGGTGACCTCTGCATGAGCAAGAGTATTGAAGAGCGCATCGTACAGATGTCGTTCAAGAACGACAATTTCCAGAAGAACGTTGCAGACACGATGTCTTCCCTGGACAAGCTCAAGAGTTCTCTTGATATGTCTGGGGCTAAAAACAAGTTCGGTGAACTGGCTACTGCTGCGAACGGTGTCAAGCTAGATGGTCTTGCTGCACAGGTCGACAACATCTCGTCTAAGTTCTCCGGTCTTCAGGTCGTCGCTCTAGGTGCTCTAGCTGCGATTGGTGCAAAGGCTGCAGACCTCGCTATTCAGTGGGGTAAGAATGCCCTCGGATCGATGACCGAGGCTGCCCGCTCTGGCTTCTCTGAGTATGAACTCAAAATGGGATCTATTCAGACCATTCTGGCGAACACGTCCAAGTATGGAACGACACTCGATGACGTCAATCAACAGCTTGACACTCTGAATAAATACGCAGATCGAACGATCTACAACTTCGGTGACATGACGAGAAACATTGGTCTCTTTACCAATGCCGGTCTTAGTCTTGAAACCTCGGTTGATATGATCAAGGGTTTCTCCAATGCCGCGGCAGCCTCGGGTGCAAATGCTCAGGCAGCATCTGAAGCAGCTTATCAGCTTTCCCAGGCACTCAATACTGGAACTATCCGCCTTATGGACTGGCGCTCTCTGTCTCAGAGAGGTATTGGTAATGCAAACATGCAGGAGGGACTGATTCAGATTGCTTCGGCAATGGGTCAGTTCAACGAGTCTACAACGTCTGCAAATGAGGCTCAGGATAACTTCAATGGGACTCTGGAGACGGGCTGGCTCTCGTCTGAAGTTATGTCTGGCTATCTTAGAGTCCTTGCTCAGGACAACTATGATAATGCCAAGGCTGTGGCTCTATCTCTCGGTTTGACCGAAGAACAAGCCGACGCAATGGCAAAACAAGCAGTCACTGCTAACGAAGCGGCAACTAAGGTCCGTACCCTTACCCAGCTCATGGGTACCCTGGCTGAGGCCGCAGGATCTTCGTGGTCCGAGTCGTTCCAGATTCTCTTTGGTAACTTTGAAGAAGCTACTGAGCTCTTCACTATGCTTTCCGAGGAAATCGGTGGCTACATGCAGGCTTCCGGAGACGCTCGTAACGAGCAGCTCAAGCTCTGGAAGGACATGGGTGGCTATAAGGCCATTGTTGATGCCATCAGTAACGCATTCAAGGCGCTTCACAGCGTTCTGGATCCGATCACGAAGGCCTTCCGTGAGGTCTTCCCGCCTTCTTGGGGCGCGACCCTCGCTAATATCTCCTTTGCGATTCGTGACTTCACCGCTGGGCTCATCCTAAGCGAGAAGGCGTCTGAGAACCTGGGTAAGGTAGCCAAGCTCGTCTTCACTGGACTCAAGTTCATTGTGGACACGGTCAGTGGCGCATTCCAGATCTTCTTCGCGATCATCGGTGCAGGCTTCCGCCTGCTTGGTGCTCTTGTTGGGCTGGTTACACCGCTTATTGGGTTCCTGATTGATCTGATCCCCCCGGCCAAGGATGCCGGTGAGGCGACTGAGAGTTTCGCTGACAAGATCACGAAGCTTATCAACGGCGGTATCGGTCCGCTTATTGGCTGGCTTCAGTCTCTGGGTAAAGGGTTCAACGACTTCCTCACCGGTCTTGATGCAGCTGACAAGCTGGATAAGGTCAACAACGCCGCGAAGGATCTCGCTAAGACCATCGCTATGGTGTGGAATGTGCTCGCTAAGGGTGACTTTACGGGCAATCCGTTCTTCGCTGAGGATTCTAAGTTCGTCGACGTACTGTTCCGTATCCGTGAAGGTGCTATTGCAGTCGGTAAGGCGATCGGTGACTTCTTCGGCAACATCAAGACGAATGGTAAGGCTGCTGGTGAGATTATCGGGAATGTCTGGGACTATCTCACAGGAATTGCTAAGGATGCAGGCCCCGCATTTGAAAACATGGGTAAGGCTATCGAGAAAGCCCTCTCCGGCATCCAGATCGAACACGTTCTTGCAGCTCTCAATACTGGCGTGCTTATTGCCGTTGGTGTCGGAGTCAAGAAGATGGCAGACAGCATCCGGGGTATCTTCGACAACGTTGGGGATATTCTGGGCAGCTTCACCGGGGCGCTTGACGGCGTGACCGGTGTTCTTTCGGACATGCAAAAGAAGCTTAAGGCTGACATGCTCCTCCGAATTGCTGCAGCGATTGGTATTCTTGCTATCTCTCTAGCGGTCCTTGCGTCGATCGATCCGGACCGGCTCGCCTCTGCGGCAGTTGGTATGGGTGCAACTCTTGGTGCTCTATTCGTAGCGATGAAGATTCTCGACAAGATCACTGAGGAATCCACTTCCTGGAAAGACACTGCGAAGCTCGTTCTGATCGGTGTTGTGCTCATTCAGCTTGCAACGGCCGTCACGATCCTGGCAAACGCTATGCGGATCATGGGTCAGCTTAGTTGGGATGAGCTTCTGAGAGGTCTCATTGGTCTTGCTGTTGCTATGGGTTCGCTCGTTGCTGCAGCACAGGTCATGTCTGAGTTCGAGAACCAGATCATCAAGTCCGCAGGCGCAATGATCCTGATGGCTACCGCTATCCTGGCGCTTGCTGGGGCTGTGGCTATATTCGGGAACATGCCGCTTGACGTCCTTATCCAGGGCGGTATTGCGGTCGCTGTTGCGCTTGGTGTACTCGTTGGGGCAGCTGTAATCCTCAATAAGTATGCTCCAGAAATGGTGCTTTCGGCTGTTGGTCTCATGGCGATGGCTGCGGCCCTCAATATGCTGATTCTGCCGATCTCGGCGCTTGGTCTTCTGCCATTCGACATCCTGCTTCAGGGTATGATCGCAGTGGGTCTTCTTCTCGGTGGTTTGGTACTTGCTGCACAGGCGATGTCTGAGATTGCACCTCAGATGGCTCTTGCTGCTGTGGGTATGATGGCCATGGCTGTAGCTATCAACCTTCTAGTGGCGCCTATCACTATCCTGGGTGCGCTGGATATGGCAACCCTTATTCAGGGTCTGCTCGGCTTGGGTATCGTCTTGGCTATGCTGGTCATTGCTGCAAACGCGATGACCGAGGCTATTGTCGGCGCCGGCGCCATGATTGTTATGGCCGGTGCGATTCTGATTCTGTCGGTAGCTATCGGCATGATCGGATCTATGCCTCTTGACCAGGTGATCCAAGGAATCCTTGGTATTGCTGCGGGTATGCTAATTATCGGTGGAGCTGCGGCTCTTCTGGGATTGGCTACTCCGCTCCTGATTGCCGGCGCAGCAGGTCTCCTGCTCGTCGGTGTCGCAATGGTTGCTATGGCTGGCGCTGTGGTCATCTTCGCTATTGGTCTAGCGCTCCTCGGTCCGGCACTGCTTATTGCATCCGGTGGTCTTCTTGCATTTGCGCAGGTCGCTCCTAAGATTTCCGAGGCTGTCCCTGCGTTCTTGGCTATCGGTGCGGGGCTTCTCGTATTCGGTGCCGGGGCTGCAGTTGCTGGCGCGGGTGTTCTTATCCTGGGTGCCGGCCTTGCCGTACTTGGAGCGGGACTGGCCCTCGTCGGAATGTTTGGACCTATCGGAACCATCGCTCTGACCGCCTTCGTTAAGGCCCTTGGTAAGATGGCCGACCAGATGCCGAACCTCCTGGCGTTCTCCGGTGTCCTTGCGACGCTGGGTGCAGCCACGTTGGTCCTCGGTGCGGGTCTAACTCTAGTGGGTATCGGCGGAATGCTGGCACTGGTGGCGCTCATCGGTCTTGTCCCCCTTGGGGTGTTGATCACGGCTTCCTTTGCCTTGATAACCACTGCGCTGAACAGGCTGCTGGACCAGTCAGACAAGATCGGTGAGATCTCGGCGAACTTTACCAAGCTGGCCAGTAACTTGGCTAAGGCGGGGAGTTCGTCAAGCACCGCGGCTGTAGGATTTGCGGCTATGGCAGTGGCTACCGCAGCTATGGGTGTCTCGGCTACTAATACTGGCGCGGCGATCGCTGCTATGGCGGCCCTCGTGGTCTCTACAATGGCTGCAATGAACGCATCTACCAAATCTACGGCTACAGGGTTCGCTACCTCGATGACTGCTATGAACGCTTCGCTCACAGCATTCAAAATGGGACTTGCGGCTTCGGCTGCAGGGATCGAATCCTCTGCTCGTAAGATTGGGCGCTCTGTTGGGCCCGCTATTATCGCTGAGGTTAACGCCTCGGCAGGCGGTATGAGCTCTGCTGGTCATAATGTTGGTCGAGCAATCACTGATGGTATGGCTAACGGTGTCCGTAGCGGGCAGAACAATATCACGGCTGCTGCAAAGCAGGTTGCACAGGCAGCGCTTACCGCATCGAAGAAAACTCTCGGCGTTCATTCGCCTTCTCGAGAGTACTTCAAGATCGGTGGGTTCCAGTCTGAGGGTCAGGCTCTTGGTATTCTCTCCGAGGTTGGTCAGGTAACTGACGCATCCGAGAAGGTTGCTAAGAGTGCGATGGATGCCATGAGGGATGCTCTGGCCGGTTACGGCGGGGAATCCATGCTTGGCCTTGATCTCGATCCGACAATCAAGCCCGTATTCGACCTGTCTGCAATCCAGGCAGGTGCAGCATACATCAATGGCGCTCTGGCTACACCCAAGCTCGAGGTTGATGGTATGCGGGCAACAGCAACGGCAACTCGTGATGCTGTTGCACAGGCTGATGAAGATCGCACTAACTCGGACAGCAGCGACACGCCTTCTGTTTCGTTTACTCAAATCAACAACTCGCCTAAGGCTCTGTCGAACGCAGAGATCTATCGGCGTACAAAGAACCAGCTGTCGGTTGCGAAGGGAGCTCTGACTACCGCAAATGCTAAGCCAAGTTGAAGTTCTCTCTGATCAGGGAACCACGCTTATTCTGCCTGTGGGCGAGGATAGCAACGGTTATTATGTCAAGGACATCGATGGAATCGACCCGGTTTCGGCCAGTCTGAGTTCATCGTCCTTCGGTCAACTCGATGGCGAAGTTGAGCAAGGGGCCCGCCGTGAGAAGCGTAACATCATTCTCACGGTGGGCCTCGAGCCCGACTACATAACGCGTACAGTCTCTCAGATGCGTCGAGAGCTGTATACATATTTTATGCCTAAGTCCAAAGTTCGTCTTCGGTTCGTCTCTGATGATCTGGAAACAGTCATCATCCAGGGAACTGTCGAGGACATGGATGCTCCGCCTTTTACCAGTGATCCACAAGCAGTCATCTCGATTGTTTGCTACAAGCCGGACTTTCTGTCGCTTATTGAGACGACCCTTCCCGGTTCGTCTACTTCTGCGGCGGTTGATACAGTTCTGAACTACCCCGGATCGGTGGATGCCGGTTTCCTGTTCCAACTGAACCCAAACCGTTCTATCACGGGCTTTGTGATCAACCAAACACTCCCCGATTCGAGCCAGAGAACGCTGGAGTTCCAGTATCCGATGGTTTCTGGGGATATTCTCCTGCTGAGTACGGTTGCTGGTAACAAGTTTGCCACACTCACTCGCTCATCGACTCTTAAATCGGTTGTGGGGGGTGTCTCACCTCAAGCTGACTGGCTTCAGTTGGCCCCCGGTAGTAATAAACTCAGGGTGTCTATTGCGGGCGCGGCAATCCCGTTCTCGATAAAGTACACGTCTAGGTACGGGGGGCTATAATGGATGTATTCGTCCTCGACGATTTCTTGGTCCGCTCCACCGTTGTAGACGCGTACTTCTCCTGTATTTGGTCTGAGCGAGTTGCTTCTATTGGTGACTTCGAGCTGGTGGTGCCTAATACCCCTGATATGAAGAACCTTCTGGCGGTCGGGCGTCGTCTTGGTATCAATGAATCCAAGCGGGTCATGGTTATCGAGACACATGAAGCCAAAATTGACGATGAGGGTAGAGATGTCCTCACCGTCAGTGGTCGATCGCTCGAGTCGATTCTCATGGAGCGTATTGCTTGGGTTAATCCTACAGCAGGCTCAACCGCCAATCCCAAATGGGTTGTCACTGGAACTCCTGCAGCAGCTGCACGGTGGATCTTCTACCAGGTCTGTGTTGTGGGGGCAATGTCTGCTTCGGACATTATTCCGTTCTATGTGACGGGTTCTACATATCCGGCAGACACAATTGCTGAACACCCCGACAGTATCGTTTTCGAACTCGAAATCGGCACCGTTTACGAGCGAATCAAGGATATTTGTGATCAATACAAGATGGGTTTCCGTCTCTACAAGGGCCGTGACGACTCGAAGCTCTACTTCAACATCTATCAGGGGAACGATCGCACGACTCAGCAGAGCGTTCTGGATCCAGTGGTATTCAGTCCTAGTCTGGATAACCTGGCAAAAATCCAGGAGCTTACGTCTATTGAGAATCTGCGAAACGTTGCTTTTGTATACTCTAAGACGAAGTCGATTTACGTCTATGCAGATGGGACGGACGCTAACACTGCAGGACTTGCACGTCGTGTCCTCCTTGTCGACGCAACGTCTGTTGAGGAAACGACTGAACCGAATCTGACCAAGATCCTCACTCAGAAGGGTAATGAGGCTCTGGCTAAGAACAGGAGCATTACCGCTTTCGATGGTGAGATCTCTCAGGCCGATCAGTACATCTACGGGGTGCACTATGAGCTTGGAGACCTGGTCGAGATGCAGAGTGGTAACGGCATCACGAACAACATGCGTGTTACCGAGCAGATCTTCGTATCTGATGAAAATGGAACTCGTTCGTACCCGACCCTGTCGGTCGACCTGCTCATCACGCCCGGATCCTGGCTTGCCTGGGATGCGAACGAAGAGTGGGCTTCGGCGACTGGTACTTGGTCTGAGCAATGATGAAGGAGGTGTGATATGGCTGTTGGTGATGACGCAACCAATGCGGGATATCCTCTAGTTCCCGACACTGGTGAAGAAGGTAAAGTCAAATGGGGTGCTCGTGAAATCAACCGGACGCGTGATCTTCTAGCTTTGGTTAAGGCTCTGATCCCTACGGGTAAGGGTGGATACCGAGCAGCGGCAGGTATTACCTCCGGGACTGCGGACCCGAAAAACTCTGTCGGCGACGATGGCGATATTTACTTCAAGGTGCTATAATGGCAGTAGTCTCATTCCCAAATGGTAATTATCAGCTTGACCACGACTCTGCACTCTCTTCTCAGGATCAAGGCGGCAATTCGTCATCGGTATATTTCAGAACGATTGTTCGTAAGATAGCCGGATCGGGTTATGCGGGTTCGGATGGTTGGTGGGTTGCTACAGACTCCAGTCTTGGACCAGCGAATGACCTGGGATATTCTAGCGGTAGTAGCTGGTCATTCAAGAACGGGTCCAACTCTGGTGAGTGGTGGTATCATGAAGGTTATTTCACAGTACCACATGATGCAAACGGTTTTGCTAGCTACTGGACCAATGCCCAAGCACGATTTGGTAGTTCGGTTGGAACGTCACCCGTTGCTGAAACTGGTTGGCGTAATCTCCCGCGAATTCCTAAGAGGCCTTCACAACCAGGTACTCCGAAGTTCACGAACATCCTTCCAACGAGTCTTACCGTCTCTTGGGCCGGATCCTCAGATAATGCTGGCTCGGGAATTGACGGATATCTTCTTCGACGCTGGGATGGTCAATCTGCAACGGGGTCCTATGTGGATAACTTCGCAAACAACACCTCTCGTACCGTGACCGGACTCACGCCTGGAAACTGGTACACTTTTGGTGTCTATGCACACAATGGTTCTGCAGATAATGGTGGATATTCAAGTGTTTCCGCAGTAGCCACAATCCGCATGATTGCAGGAGGTAGAATTCGTGTCGCAGGAGTTTACAAGACCGCACTTCCGTATCAACGGGTATCAGGTGTATACAAGCTCACACTTCCATTCGTTAAGCGCTCAGGCGCCTGGAAGAACACACTATAAGGAAGGAATCATGTCTGATTCTACTGAAACCCCGGGTAAGCCTGCTTGGATGCCCAATAACGTCTATGATGTTCTGAAGTGGCTGACTCTGATCGCTATTCCGGCGTTTGGTACCTTCTACTTCACCCTGGCTCCGCTCTGGAACCTTCCCGCAGCTAATCAGGTTGCCGGCACCGCGCTAGCACTGACCACTCTGCTGGGTGCCCTTCTGGGTCTCGCTACTCGGAACTACAACAAGAGCGAATCTAAGTTCGACGGTACACTGGTGATTTCCAACGCCGCGAACCCTGACGTTCCGACCAACTACAACTTCAACGTTGGCGACATCGATGCTCTCGAAACCAAGGGAGCCGTTACACTTAAGGTCGATAACAAGGACCCGCGGGTCTGACCTTTTTGAGGCACGTGTACGGACGCTTAGGTGCCTGTACACGTGTCTCAAACGGGGGCTCTAATTTTTGCCTGCGCGGAAAAAACCCGGCCTGTAATGAAACCCTCTTGAAAGGAGAAACTATGCTCATTCGCAAGTCCAACCCCGTCAAAGAAGAGATCGACCGCCTCCTCTCGGAGATGTCGGGACTCTCACCGGAATCGAAGGAATACAGCGAACGCCTCGATCACATTCAGAAGCTCACCCCTCTGCTGCCCAAGCCGCAGTCAAAGGTGCCGTCTGCTGATGTGATCCTCGGATCGTTCACGAACCTCCTCGGAATCGGAGCTGTTCTGCACTACGAGAAGCTGAACGTCATCACCTCCAAGGCATTCGGTTGGATCCGTCGCAGCTGATGAATCTACCCTGAAGACAATTCAAAATGGGAGTCTACCATACTATTCGACACTAATAGGAACGTAGACTCCCGTTTTCTTTTTTGGATTTCAAAGTCAAAAATTCCCCGGGGGGTTTTTCTAGACAAAACAAAACGCGTCTTGAACCTGTACTATAATAGAACCCTCTGAAAGGAAGAATTATGGGACTGTTCAAGACGTCCAAAACCGAACCTTCTGAGAAGGGGCTGCAAGTCCGTGTCAAGCACGAGCTGATCAACAAGGATCAGGCAGAAGTCTTTACCGAAATGGTAAAGGAGACTGTCAAGATTATCGCGATTGGCATCGTGTTCACCACTGTCTCCGCTCTGACTCTGAAGCTCGGTTCTGACTACCTCAACAATCACTTCATCAACCCGTAAGACCAACTAGGGAGAGACCACGCTAACCCCGTGGTTTCTCTTTTCGCGTGAAAAACGGGGCTTGTAATAGAACCCTCAACGAAAGGAAACCTCATGTCCACTCGCACCAAGCGTCGCTACGGATTCTGGAACTTCATCGGAGACGTCCTGCTCACACTGCTGACAGGCGGCCTCTGGCTGATCTGGATCTTCGTGCGCGAAATGCGTAACCGCTAAGGTATACTTCACTTAAGCACCCTAAGGAGGAACCGCCTAACACGCGGTTTCTCTTTTTTCTTGAAAGGAAAACTGATGACTATCGAAGTAACGTTTGACGAAAACACCCTCAGGAAGGTTTACGAAGCCCTCCTTGAGAACGGAATCTACGGCCAGAAGGCCCTAGACATCGTAAATTCCATGCAGAACAGAGGAATTCTTTTTAGAGAAGGGGTCAAAGCTAAGCGAGGACGGCCTCAAGGTTCAACCAACAAAACTCAGAAGGATCCGTGGACGCCCAAGGAAGAGTCGAACCAGGAGGTCGTTAAGAATGACTGAAATCGAATTCTCTAGCGAAATGACTGTAAAGCTCGTCCGCTCTATGGCGAGCGACGATATGGTCGTACAGGCTGCTCAGGTTTCTGCTAAGGGTGAGAACAATCCCGAGACGGTCCCTCTTCGCCTGATCCAGGCTCTGATGAAGGGTAAGCATGGTTCGCCCTTCGAGCACAATGCATTCACGTTCTTCGTGGAGGCACCTCTGTTCGTCTTCCGTGAGTGGCAGCGTCACCGTATTGGCTCGTTCAACGAGATGAGCGGTCGGTATACGGAGCTTCCTGGGAAGTTCTATATTCCGGCAAACGATCGAAACGTTGTTAACTCCGGAACAAAGATGAAGCCCAATTTCATCGAGTCCAAGGGTCTCACGGGTAGTGTTAGACACGTGCTCAAACTTAATGCTGGCGCTTCTTGGGAAATCTATCGAGAAATGCTCGACATGGAGGTAGCTCCCGAAGTCGCTCGAATGGTCCTCCCTCTCAACATCTACTCCCAGATGTACTGGACGGTGAACGCTCGATCACTGATGAACTTCCTGAGCCTCCGTGGTACCCAGGATGATCGTCCGGAGGAGATCCGTTCATATCCTCAGCGTGAGATTCAGATGGCCGCGGAGCAGATCGAGATGATCTTCGACGAGGTTATGCCGGCTACCTATCATGCATTTGTGGAAAACAACAGAGTCGCACCTTGAAAGGAAAACTGATGGCTACACTTGATGAACACGACCGAGAAGATATTCAGTTTCGAATTACTCTTCTGAAGCAGGCAACGATTACTCTTGACGCTCAGATTCGGGGTGCCGGAGAGCTGTATAAACAGGCTCAAGAGAATGAGGACGACTTGGCAAAGAGCGTACATTGGTCTTCAATGTATATGGCGCAGGTCTATATGCACGGTATTCTGGATGAACTTGAGGGCCTGGAGCTCACTCTTAAAAACGCAGAGTAAGTTCGCGTAGAGAACGGGGGCTGTAATAGAACCCCTCAACCACTCTGAAAGGAAATACAATGGGCGAGAACGAGACCTCCACCGAGGCCCCCGAGATCACCGTCAACATGTACCCCTCCGTGAAGGAGCAGGTCGCCACCACCGCACTGGTGTCCGTGGTCAGCATCGCTATCCCCCTTGCTGCCCTCGGCCTCCTCACCGGTGTCGGATCTGTCGTCACGAAGGTGCGTGGTGCACGCGCTGCTCGAAAGGCCCGCAAGGAAGCCCTCAAGCTCGACGCTGAGTCCACCGAGACTGAGTAATTCAAAAGAGGAATCACGCTAACCCCGTGGTTTCTCTTTTTTGGAGGAACTGATGAAAAAAGCACCCAAGCTCTTTGGCGGCGAAGAGTACGAAGCATATAAAAAGCGGATTCTCGAAGATGGTTACGCCTCGTCAGAGGAAGAGGCTGACCTCATGCATACTGAGGCTTGGTATACTCGTCGAGCAAATTACAGACATGAACAAGCAGAAAGAGTAATTCAAAATGGCATCCCACTTCTTCACCAAGAATGACGAAGGAAAAGACATCCCCATCGGAGCCAATAAAAAGGAAGGACAGTACCTCTGTCTGGCCTGTGGTAAGTGGTTCACAGAAGAAGAGACCGATTCTTTCTGTCGCTACACTGCTGACGCCCCGTCTACGGACGATGTGATCGACTACGGCCCCGTGCCGTGCCCGACTTGCAACAAGGTAGGTAAGGAGCCTTGTGTGCGAGGGCGATACCCCAGCCCTGTCTGGGACCGTCAAGAACCATATCCCGAGGGTCACACCTCACGCCTCAAGGCAAACGAAAAGAAGGAGTGAGGTTTGTTTGAAAAGGCAAAGAATCACTTCAAAGAACACAGGGAGCTTTATTTCGGGATCGGTATTGGTCTGGGACTCGCGACTGTAACGGGTCTTATAATGAAGAACTACTCTGACCGCTGCCTCGCAGTAGTCCCCAAAGAGCTGCCTAGCAGCACAATGGGCGAACCTCGTACCCTACTAGACTCTGTCGGTGGGGATATTACGGGTTCTTTTCTTTCTGCAGTATCGGAAAATGGAAACGCCACAATCGTCAACACAATCCATACGGGCGGAAGAGGTCATCCGGGTTTCATTACTCGTCACCTTGAAACCGGCGCGCTCTTTGAGACTCAAGGAGCGGCAGCAAGAGCGTTCGATATTCCAGAAATGGTGCTATCCAAGCATCTAAATGGCGAATATCCACACGCTCATAATCAGCATTTCGAACGCCTCGGCGTTCTTTCTTAAGGAGAAAAACTGATGAATGAAGCAGTCGTGCAGGTCCCCTCGTCCATTCTTCGAGCACTCGTCGGACTTTCCGTCGTTGGTATCCTTGCTGTGGGTTACAACCTCGGTGCTCGTGCTGAAGCACGGGAGCAGAAGAAGCAATAATGGACAAGCCTACTGACCCGCCGTTCCCATTCAAGGATTCAAGAGGAGCTAATCTGCTCTTCTGTGTCGTTTGCATGTCGGAACGGCGGGCGGTGCCCAACCAGGCATCGTATATTTATCGGGGGGACTCCATCTGCCATGAACACAGCCCTTCAGCGGCACCTAAGATTGTTATCCCAACATTCTGATGAACTCGCGAAGAAAACATGCCCTCTAATGAGAAGATAGATCACCATATCGCCAGCACTGCAGGCTGATCTTCTCATTTTCTTTTTGCAAAAAGTCTTGAAAGGACTCACTGATGAACAGCGAAGATTTCCGTAAGAACCTCGACACCGTCCACGAAAAGGTCGAGTCAGTTTTGGGGAGCAAGAGCGACGAGTACGCCACCGATACCGATCGTCTTCACAACTTCAAGGTCGCTGCAGGTATGCAGGGCATCACGGTTAAGGAAGCGCTCGCTGGGATGATGGCGAAGCATACCACGTCGATTTACGACATGATCGGTGATGGCAAAGACCACTCTCTTGAGAAGTGGGATGAGAAAATCATCGACCACATCAATTACCTGATCCTGCTTCGTGCCATCCTTGTTGAGGAGGGTTATAAAGAGCCGACTCTCTCGAGGAAGATCGCTGAGGTTGTTCTGGATATTCAGACCGATCCTCAACAGTATCTGAAGTCGGCGGGTTCGTTCAAGTCGAATCTAACTTTTGAAAAAGGTGAACTCGATGACTAACCCGGACACCATACCGGTCTGGGCGATCGTCTTCGGTCTTCCAGCACTGCTCACCACGTGGTACATGCTCGAAACTAAGGAAAGAAGGATGCGCAACTATGTCATTCGGAACCGTCGTACGAACGGCTAAGAACGCTCTCGCGGACAATTCTCCGGCGATTCTCACGGGGCTTGGTGTGGCAAGTGTTTTCACCACGGCTGCACTGGCCGTAAAGGTGACTCCGGAGGCCCTCAGACGCATCTGGGACGCCGAATCAGAGCACAATAGGGATATTTCGACTCTTGAAAAGTTGAGGCTCGTATGGCCCCTATATACACCTGCTGTTGTGACTGGCGTAACCGGAACGGTTTGCATTATCATGTCGAACCGTATCAGCAGCCGTCGTCTAGCAGTGGCGATGGGTGCGCTCACCATTTCTGAGAACTCTTACCGAGAGTACCAGGAAAAGACGAAGGCTGTCGTCGGTGAGAAGCAGGAAAACAAGATCCGTGAAGAGATCGCTCAGGATCACGTCGACAAGGCGATTAAGGGTCGCGGTACAATGGTGATCCCTGAGGGTCGTCAGCTTTGTGTCGATGGGTTTACAGGTCGAATTTTCTTCTCTGATTACCAGTCTCTTCGCGCTGCACAGAATGATGTCAACCAGATGGCCATTCACGAGAATGGGGTTTGTCTGAACGAGTTCTATCACCGGATCGGCCTTGAGGGTGTCCCTATGGGAATTGAACTTGGCTGGCCTACTGATGATCTGCTAGAACTGAAGTTGACGAGCTGTCTTGTGGAATCTGGAGAGCCGGCGATCCATGTCGGATTCCGCAGTGACCCCATCATGGACTTCGACCACCCTTTTCGCTGAACTGCAGGACATCCCCATGGCGTTTGATGACACGGGGCTTTGATTGTGACTAGTCAAGGCCCCGTGTATATACGCTTTAAATCTCTTGAAAGGAGCAACATGAACGAAATTGGTGAAAACCCGGAGCTGGACGAGGAAGTTATCGAGGAGGTTGCTGGGAAGTCGGCAGCACTTATCGGTAAGAAGCTTCTCAAGTGGACCGCTATTGTTGCGGGGTTTGCTGCGGTGGGCATCGGACTTGCAAAAGTCCTTGCACCTGACGACAGCATTTACGTCCTCGAGGAGACGGGTGAGGTCTTTGACACCCCCGAAGAAGCACTCGAAGCCTGAGTTCCACCTGGCAACCGGTGAAGCAAAGCCTTCTGAGGACAAACCGAAGCCTTCTGAGGACAAACCGAAGTTCCACCCCGTTCTTGGCTTCAACAAGCCGTCCAACTGATTCAAAATAGGAGTAATAATGGCCCGTGCAACTCGCGCAAAGCGTACCCGTTCGACCTTCAAGAAGTCTTCGGGGACTCTGCTCAGCCTGCAGCCCAAGTTCAACATCCGTACCAGCGACAAGGAGACCACCGTCGAGGAGCACCGTCGTCCCTCGGGTGGCTACGGATATTTCAACAACAAGTGCATGTGCAAGTCCTGTCGGGGAGGTCGTTACTAATGGCTTTCACTAGTCACGGTCATCAAATTCCAGGAACTGTGGCTGAGCCCCGACAGCCCGGAGTACAGACGGCTCGATGTGGTGGTCCAAACCTCTGTCAGTCCTGTAGGAAGGATGCCATGAATTACCCTGAGTATGCGGCACTCTTCGACACTACCTCGGAGACCGGAACGGTTAAGGACGCACTCGGGAATCCAGACGTGCTCCTTCGCTCGGCTAAGATCGCTGTCATTCATGCGTTCAACAAAACGAATATGGTGAACGTGGTCGAGCTGACCGAAGACGACATCTACATCGTGTGGTTCAGCAAGACTCTCCAGAACTGGAAGGCTCTGCTGTCCACCGATCTCCACGACGACCTCTACTACGAGGTCACATACAACGGCGACAAGCACTCCGCTTACGTCGACACTTACAAAAAGCAAGCCAACGTTGTGGTGTTCAACTCGGACATCGCGCGAGACCTCTAAGGAAACAAATGATCAAGCAGGAATTCGAGTACCAGGACTTCAACGGTCACCCGCGTAAGGCCGAGATGTACTTCAACCTTACGGACCTAGAGGTTCTCGACTTCTCCGGTCGTCGTCCGCGTGGCGTCACCGAGGACCTCGATGTGATGGTCAACACGGAGAACATCCGTGGAATTCTCGCCTTCATCCGTGCCCTCATCGAGGCTTCGTACGGTATCAAGAGCGAGGACGGCGTCACGTTCGAGAAGTCTCCGGAGATCACCCGTAGGTTCATCCAGTCGGCTTACTACTCGGACTGGCTCTTCAGCCTTTTCGAAAACGACGCTGAAAAGGGCATCGCATTCGTGCAGCAGGTCCTCCCGGCGTCGCTCATCGAATCGGCTCAGAAGCGTGTGGATCTCGAGAACTCGGCTACGGGGTCTGACGCCCATGTTCAGGAGACTTACGGTGCTTCTGCACGTGAGCAGTTCGCCACTCGCAGTGAGGCTCGCGCAGCGGGTCAGTAATAACTCCGTGTAAGTACGGAGTGCTATGGGCGGGGATATTCTGGTTGTTACCCAGGGTATCCCCGTCCCCATCCATACCTCGGTGACTCTGTGACCGAGTTCGCGACAAAAGCTGGCCCTGTAGTAGAAGACTAAACACGGTCTTCAATTTTCTTGAAAGGAAAATCTGATGAAACTCACAACCATTCTTAAGGTGATCAAGCCGGTCACCAGCCTGGTGGCAGCATCTGCTACGGGCCTCGTCGTCAAGAACGTCATCACGGCGACTACCCCTGCAGATCTCAGCAAGTACCAGACCTTCATGGTCAAGGCCGGCGGATTCTTCGTTGGTGGTGCAGTCGGTGGCATCATCGCAGATCGCATCGACAAGCAGTTCGATGACGTGATCAATGCGGTTCAGTCCGTCACGGATCCCGACATCTACGCCAAGGGCGTCAGCAAGAAGTTCGATAGCTTCCTTGCTACGCTCACGCCTGCAGAGCAGAAGCAGCTGGCAATCGAGATCACCGAGCAGGTCCACGCCTCGCAGAAGGACGACCCGACCGAAAAGGGAGAAGACTGATGCTTCAGTACGAGTATAAGTTCCGCTGGCTGGATGAGACTCCATCCGTCGAAAAAACGGTTTACGCATCGGATCTAGTCGATGCCAAGCGAATCGCAGCCGAAGAATGGCCCGGACTGGATCCCGAGAAGGCTCATATCGAGCGTATCAAGGGTAACGGCGAGCCTGACCTTCCGCTTCCTGGTGCCTGATGGAAACGAAGGATATTCCTCTGACGCGTGTTCGACAGTACTGTCACAATCTGTCTACGGACGGGTATAAGTGTGTTCTCTACAAGGATCACATCAGTGAGCAGCACGCCGATAACCACAACCATCACCGGTGGCTAGACGGTGAATGAGCTAATGGAGGAGCTAATGGCTGAAATCAAGAAGACCTCTCGTCTGAGTATTCGTCAACTGTTGAAGCTCAGAGAACGTGCTCGCATTCTGGAGCGCTGGCGGGATGTCGAAGACTACACCCAACAGCTCTGGGCTCTCGGATATTACAACTAAGGAAACATAATGGTAGACAATTACCCAGGTAACTCGAAGAAAGATCGAGCTGAGGAGCCTGCCAAGGCCGAGCGTCCAGAGCTTAAGCCGGTTGTACGTACGGCAGGCGTCATCAAGAAGCCTACGTTGGGCTCTCGTATGAAAGAGACCTTCGCTGGCGAGGATGCTAAGAGCACGGGTTCGTACGTCTTCTTCGAGGTTGTCATTCCGGCAATCAAGGCAATGATGTTCGATACCATCACCCAGGGTGCAGACCGTATTCTCTTCGGAGGTCGGGATGTCATCCGTAGCGGTATGGCGAACGCTCCTCGGACTCGTACGAACTACAATAAGATCTCCACGGACAACGCGAATCGATACCCCGGTCGTAATTTCGAGGGCGGCGGTCGCGAGATCAACCGTCAGGCCCGTAACAACCACAATACCGCGGATATTCTCTTGGATACTCGTGGTGAGGCGGAGACGGTTCTCGACACGATGCAGGACCTCATCTCGAGGTTCCAGTGGGTGTCTCTCTCAGAGTTCTACTCGCTTGTCGACGTGACTGCAGAGTTCACGGACGAGAAGTGGGGATGGACGAACATCTCGTCCGCTCAGATTCGACCTTCTCGGGGCAAGTATGTCATCCTGCTTCCGAGCCCGGAGTATGATGGGTAAGTCGCTGCGGGATATTCTAGCTGCCGAGAAGTGGGTTGATGAGCCCGTGGCCAAAGCCGATTTCGAGGATATTTCAGTCGAACAACTTGATTGGATGTATCGCGAATACGGCATCCCAACACCCATTTCCGGAGATCCAGTTGCTCGATAAGCTCTGGAAACTCTGGCACTATCGCCACCGGGTCCCCGCGTTCGCAATCGGGCGTGGGGGCCTGGTGTATTGTACTTATTGCGGTAGAAGCCGCAGATTCAAAACTATAGGAGAAAACTGATGGATATTATCCGCAGTGTTCGTACCCTTGCGCACAAGGGCGCTTTTCTGGCACAGCGTTATGCGCCTGAGATTCTGACGACTGTCGGGATTGTTGGGGTGGGAACCGCTACGGTCCTCATTGCCAAGCAGACGCTCAAGCTCGAGGACACGGTCGCCAAGGCCGAAGATCGTCTAGGTATTGCTCGTGAGGATAAGGCTATGGGCGATAACCTCGCCGTGATCAAGGCCTACATGCACAACACGAGCGACCTCGTCAAGCTCTACGGTGGTCCTGTCACCCTGGCACTGGCCTCGATCGCGTCGATCCTGGCTGCACATGGCATCATGCGTCGTCGTAACGCTGCTCTCGTGGCAGCTTATGGGGTACTCGAGTCTGCATTCAGCAACTACCGTCAGCGTGTCCGGGAAGCAATCGGCGAAGATCGTGAGCAGGAGCTCTATGTCGGTGTTCGGGAGAACACAGAGGTTAGCGAGTCCGGCAAGAAGACGGTCAAGAAGGATCTCTCTGGAGGTCCTCAGTCACCCTATGCGCTTCTGTTCGACGAGTCCAATATCTACTGGCAGCCCGAAGCGGGCACCAACAAGACTTGGCTCATTATCAAGCAGCAGCACCTGAACGACATGCTGAACGTCAAGGGTTATTTGTTCCTCAATGACGTTCACCGTGCACTGGGCTTCCCGGACACCAAGGCCGGCCAAATTGTTGGCTGGATCGCAGATAGCGCTCAGGGCGATGGCTATGTCGACCTCGGCATCTTCGAGCCGATTACGGACGTCAAGCGGGACTTTATCAACGGTCACGAGCGCAATATCTGGCTCAACCCGAACGTTGATGGTCCGATCATCGACAAGCTGCCGTGACTGCCAAGTCTCGTGCACGCAAGTTTGCACAGAAACGGACCAACCAAACACACAAGGTAATCACCAAGATCGAAGACGGGGATATTCTGCGCTTTAGTAGTGCAGAATGCACCTGTCCCGAAAACAAGCACCACTTCGCCAAGGAGAACAACTGATGAACACCCCCGCTACGCCTAACCCGATGATGGTCAAGAAGGCTGTCGACGCTCTCAAAGAGGTACGAGCATCTCGTAAGGACGAACTCGATGAACTGATCAAGGTCGTAGAGCAGAAGCTCGAGGATGCCCACGCGCCCAAGACTTCCCAGGAGCGTAAGCGGTATGAGAACCGTAAGCGGGCTCAGGAGCTCAAGAAGAGAGGACTGAGCAACGTTCAGATCGCTGAGCAGATGCGCCTCCCTGAATCGACTATCCGCCTTCTCCTCAAGCCTTATGAGCCGAAGCCGCACCTCACTCAAAGGATTGAGGGTCTTGATCAGGTTAAGGCTCAGATGGATGAGAAGGCTGCACAGTCTCGAAAGAATCATCCTGCAGGGCGCAACTACAAGGGAAAGCGTAGCGGGGGTAAATAATGGCAGTTCCTCAATGGGGGGATAAGACCTACGACGGTGGAAAGACGCCTGTCCCCCTTCTGTCCTACAAATGTCGGGCAAAGGTTGTGGATCAGAAGCGAACCCTGCCTGGTCAAACCCTCACACACCAGTGCAAGATCGGAATCGATCACGACGGTGATCACGAATGTGTTTGCGGTAAGGCCTGGCCGCCGCTTGCTGGTGCTAACAAATAAGGAGAAAAACTGATGATTACCCGAAACCAGCTCAAAGTCCTTGCTGCCTTCAGCGTCGGAACGGGCCTAGGCGCACTGGTAACTTACCTGCTGGCTAAGAAGCAATTCGAAGCCGAGCTCGTGAAGGAGATCCAGGACGTCAAGACCAATTACCGATCTCTTCGTAAGGAGGATTACGAGTCTTTCACCGATTATACGTCGAAGAACCGTCCCGAAGTGATTAAGGACGAGGCACTCGCTTCCCTCGAGGTGAACGCCATTCTCGAGCACGCCAAGCTGAACGAGGAGATGAAGACACAAGTCGAGCAGTATCAGTCCGAGAGCGTCTTCAATCGATTCGAACACAAGGAACCCGAGGACAAGCACCTTATCCCGGCGGATGCCAACGAGACTCTCTTCGAGACCCTCAAGGCGACCCGTACTGAAGACAAGCCTTATCTCATTTCTATCGATGAGTATCACGATGAGTTCAACCACTGGCAGAAGCAGTCAGTGACTTATTTCGCCGGTGACAACATTATCGCATATGAAGATGATACGGTCATGATGGACCCCGATGAGACAATCGGAACTATCAACCTGTCTCGCTTCGGTGTGATGAGTCAGGACGAACACATCGTGTACGTACGAAACCATCGTCTCAATATCGACTACGAGATCGTCCTGGATGATGGTAAGTACAGCGAGATGATGGCTCGTATCAATGGGACCTGGATCGACGACGGGGACGATGCCTAGCGAGGGCACCGTATACGACCAGTATTTTGAATGGCTTTATGGACGCGTAGCGAGCCTGCGAGCCAAGAATCCCGAATTCACGCACTGGCACCTCATGCGAAAGCTATATTCTACGCCGTTCGAGTGGTATGTCCCAAACGACGACAACCGAGTGGCCCATGGACTAGAGTTGCGAGTTGAGTGGGTTCGAGAGACACATCAGGAGGTTCCCGACCGCAACTGGTTGGAACTCCAGTGTTCTATTCTAGAAATGCTGATTGCCCTAGCGGACCGGCTGGCCTTCGAAGCAGGAGGTTCAGCCGGTCCTTGGTTCTGGAAACTCGTAGAGAATCTAGGGCTTAAAGAGTATACAGATGATATTTACGAGATCTCTATCGAGGAGGAGGTGACAGAGGTACTAGACCGTTTGGTTAATCGAACGTACGAACGTGATGGTTCTGGAGGACTCTTCCCCGTCCGCCAGGACCCGAGAGATCAGAGGAAAGTCGAAATCTTGTATCAAATGTCGTCTTACCTTCTTGAAAACGACTTTATAAATATCGGTCCTCGATCATATTCCGGGAGGTGACATGGATTTCTATCAGATTAAAGAGCGCGAGGGTGGAACTCAGAAAAAGCCCGTCCTCGAGGTGTATCCGGACTTCAAGATCGTTCGCTCAAAGGATCTGATGATCCGAGGCAAGTCGTTCTACGCTGTTTGGGACGAGGAGGCCGGTCTCTGGAGTACAGACGAGTACGATGTGCAGCGTCTTGTGGATGCTCATATTGCAAAGTACGAGACCACTACTACGGGATATTTGGAGGTTCGCCGAAAGTTTCTGGGGAACTTCTCCAGCAATGCGTGGCTCCAGTTCCGGAACTACATGGCTCATCTTACGGACTCGTATCACCAGTTGGATGAGTCCCTTACTTTCGCTAACACCGAGGTAAAGAAAGAAGACTATGTTAGCCGGCGACTCTCTTACGATCTTCGTGAGGGGGATATTTCGGCGTGGGACGAACTCCTGAATACGCTGTACGAGCCTTCTGAGCGGGCAAAGATCGAGTGGGCTATCGGTGCCATTGTTTCTGGTGATTCTAAGACTATCCAGAAGTTCCTGGTCTTTTATGGTCCGGGCGGTACCGGTAAGTCAACGATTATCAATATCATTCAGTGGATGTTTGAGAGCTATGTGGCAACGTTCGAGGCTTCTGCTATCACGAACAGCAACAACCAGTTCTCGACCGAGGTGTTCCGGAGTAATCCATTGGTGGCTATCGAGCATGATGGCGACCTGTCGAACATCAAGGACAACAGCAAGCTGAACGCGATTGTTGCCCATGAAGAAATGACAATGAATGAGAAGTTCAAGCCGAGCTATCAATCACGCGTCAACGCATTTCTCATCATGGGTACCAACAAGCCCGTTAAGATCACCGATGCCAAGTCTGGTATTATTCGACGCCTTATTGACGTCCAGCCCACAGGGAAGACGCTCAGCCCGCGTAAGTACGCTGCAATTATGTCTCAGATTCGATTTGAGCTGGGAGCTATTGCGTACCACTGCCTCCAGGTTTACCAGGAGATGGGGAAGTCGTATTACTCGAACTATGTGGCAACTGAGATGATGCTCCAGACGGACATTTTCTTCAACTACATCGAGGCCTACTACGATATTTTCAAGGCGCAGAACGGTGTGACCCTCTCTCAGGCTTATGAGCTTTACAAGCAGTTCTGTAATGAGTCCGGGGTTGAGTATCAGATGCCCCGATACAAGCTCCGTGACGAGCTTAGGAATTACTTCGAGCACTTTGAAGATCGTGCCGAGGTTGGAGGAGAACGTGTACGTAGCTGGTACAGCGGCTTCAACGCCGAACGGTTTAAGTCCCGTGAGTCGAACGAAAAGCCGTTCTCGCTCGTTCTCGACGAGACAGAGTCACTATTTGACCGTGAGTTCGCGAATGTCCCCGCACAGTACGCGAAGGAAGACGGTACGCCGACTCTATATTGGGATAACAGCGAGAGAACGCGTTTCAACGAGAAGACGGGTGAGACTGAGAAATTCACACCTGACCCAAAGGCCGTGGTTAGAACGACACTCGCTGATCTGGACACCTCTCGAGAGCACTATGCTAAGCCGCCGGTCACGCATATTGTCATCGACTTTGATCTTACGGACGTCGAGGGCAATAAAAGTGCGGAGCGGAACCTGGAAGAAGCCAGCAAATGGCCGCCTACGTACGCTGAGTTCAGCAAGTCTGGGAACGGAGTCCACCTTCACTATAATTGGACCGGGGGGACGCCAGAGGAACTATCTCGCGTATTTGACGAAGGAATCGAGGTTAAAGTCTTCACGGGCAACACCAGCCTTCGTAGAAAGTTCACTCGGGGTAACTCTGTCCCCGTGGCAGATCTCAGTACTGGACTCACTTTCAAGGAGAAAAAGGTGATCAACACCAAAACAATCGAGAACGAAAAGCATCTGCGATCGCTCATCGAGAAGGGTCTCCGTAAGGAAGTCCATCCGGAGTCGACTAAGCAGAACATGGATTACATCCATCATATTCTGGAAGAGGCCTATACGTCAGGAATGCCCTATGACGTGTCGGACATGTACCAGAAGCTGATGACCTTCGGAATGAAGTCTACGAATCAGTCGCTTGCATGTTTGAAGTTGCTGCAGACGATGAAGCTGAAGTCTGAGGATCTGGATGCGCCTCTCGGACAGGACGAACCGTCGGATGATCGCCTTGTGTTCTTTGACACGGAGGTCTTCCCGAACCTGTTTGTTCTCAGTTGGAAGTATGAGGACGATTTCGATTCATTCGGCCGACCGGTCGTTACGAGTCTTATCAATCCGTCGCCCCAGACGATCGAGAAGTTCCTCACGATGAAAATCGTGGGTTACAACTGCCGGCGGTATGACAACCATATTCTGTATGGTGCGCTCATGGGTCTCAACAACCTGGAGCTTTACCGTGTCTCAAAGAAGATCATCGACAACGTCCCGAATGCTGGGTTCGGTGAGGCCTACAACCTCTCGTACACGGATATTTATGACTATGCTTCGATCAAGCAGAGCCTCAAGAAGTGGGAGATCCAGTTGGGTCTTCCCCACAAGGAGCTCGGTCTTCCCTGGGATCAGCCCGTGCCGAAGGAAAAGATCCCTTTGGTCGTGTCATATTGTGAGAACGATGTGCTTGCGACTGAAGGTGTTCACAAGGCGCGTAAGGGAGACTATATTGCTCGTCAGATTCTGGCGGACCTCAGTGGTCTGTCCATGAACCACACGACGCAGCAGCATACCGCCAGGATCATCTTCGGTGAGGACAAGACACCTCAGAAGAAGTTCAAGTACACCAAGCTTGACACGATCTTCCCCGGCTACAAGTTCGATCGCGGAAAGAGCACCTATCGTGGAGAGATCACTGGAGAAGGAGGCTATGTCTATGGGGAGCCAGGGATGTATACCAATGTGGCCCTTCTGGATATTGCTTCTATGCATCCTACAAGCATTGAGGCTCTTGATGCGTTTGGCGAGTACACGAAGAACTTCTCGGATCTGAAGAAGGCTCGAATCGCGATCAAGCACAAGGACTTCGATGCGGCTAAGCAGATGCTGGGCGGAAAGCTCGCTCGTCATCTGAATGACCCTGAGAACGCCAAGGCTCTGTCGGATGCGCTGAAGATTGCTATTAACATCGTCTATGGACTGACGAGTGCAAGCTTCGACAACGCATTCAAGGACCCGCGTAACATCGACAACATCGTTGCCAAGCGGGGTGCTCTGTTCATGATCGAACTGAAGCACGCAGTGCAGGAACGTGGATTCACGGTTGCTCACATCAAGACGGACTCGATCAAGATCCCCAATGCAACACCGGAGATCATTGAGTTCGTCTTTGAGTTCGGTAAGAAGTACGGATACGACTTCGAGCATGAGGCAACCTACGAAAAGATGGCTCTAGTCAACGACGCGGTGTATATCGCGAAGTATGCTGACGGGGATATTCCGTTTGGGGCTCCCCACGGTTGGACAGCAACGGGTAAGCAGTTCGCTGAACCGTATGTGTTCAAGACGCTGTTCTCTCACGAGGAAATCGTCTTCCGTGATATGTGTGAAGAGAAGCAGGTCACCACCTCTCTCTGGCTCGACTTCGAGACTGAAGAGGATATTCCCATGGTGTTCAATGATGTGGAGCGTAAAGAGGCTAAGGTCTTCATTGGTAAGACTGGTCTGTTCACGCCCATTCAGAAGGGCGCCGGAGGAGCAGTTCTTCTTCGAGAGAAGAACGGTAAATTCTCGGCAGCTAGTGGAACAAAGGGATATTACTGGCTCGAGTCCGAAACAGTGCAACAGCTGGGTAAGGAGAAGGACATCGACAAGACATATTTCAAGAAGCTGGTAGATGCAGCACAAGACAAGATCAGTCAGTACGGCGATTTCGAATGGTTTATTTCATGATTATCGCAACGGTTGTTATTACCCTCACGATTGCAGTACTCCTTGCAGTCATCGGAGTCGCGTTCCTAATCGTAGGAACGTTCTCTCGTGAAGTTACTGGCTACGGAAAGACCGTGGCGAGTACCGGGCGCGTCTTCCTCTGGTCTGGTGGGGTATTGCTTATATTTCTCATTCTGACCATGATGTTCGATGTTTCTGGAGTTTTCTAATAGGAGAAACTGATGAAAAAATGGCTCGTTGCCCTCGGGATCGCGGCTTTGGTTGCGGTCCCGGGCGGCGCGGCTCTTGCCGCTGGGTCTGACGGTCCCACTCCATATTCCGTCACGGTCGAGGGCATCCAACTCCCGGCCGGCGAAACGTTTAAGGACGGAGGACACGTTAATGTCAAGTCCAACCAAGGAGATCGAGGAATCCACTTCGAATCTCTCAATAATCAACCCTCAGGTCAGTGGATCGGAAAGTCATTCCTTCCTTGGAGCGCTTTCGGATATTCCGACCTCTCCGTACTCTGCGTGTCCTGGGTTCAGCTGTCCCAGTACAACGAGCATTTCGGAGAGGGTGGCCAGCAACCGATTGGAAAAGGATGTCTGACACCAAGCCCTACGGTGACGCCAAGCCCCACGGTAACGGTGACGCCAAGTCCTACGGTAACGGTGACGCCAAGTCCTACGGTGACGGCAACGCCAAGCCCTACGGTGACGCCGAGTCCCACGGTGACGCCAAGCCCTACCGCATCGCCTACCTCGACGCCGACGGTATCGCCCACTATCTCTCCGGAACCTACGTCAACGTCGACACCAAGTACGACTTCGACACCAACACCTTCACCATCGAGTTCCGGCGTGCCGATTACTACCACATCATCGCCCCCGACAACGGGGGTTTTGCAACTGGCTGAAACGGGAGCAAGCCCTGAGGATGTGGGCGTTTGGGGGATGCTCGTGGGTGGGTGTCTCCTGTTGCTGATTGGACTCGTGGTGCTGAATGTCTACTCACGTCGATGAACTAAGGTGTGACTTCCGCTGGACGGATAGTCACGGGAACAAGCTGCGGTGCATGTTCGACAAGGGACATTCACTGCTAGATGGACATAAGAATGGACACCAGCGTCGCTGGGATCCCTCAACCCACAAAGGAAACTAATGACTGACAATAAGCACATCGGCGAAGAAATCGACGAAATCCTCAAGGACGTGCCGTTCGAGCCTGAGAGGGTTCTTCCGACGCTTCCTGTGGTTTTTACGGGTCGTGATGGCGAGACACGTCAGATCGGCACTGCGGAACTGCAGGAGGATGCCACGATCATCATCACGACCTACAAGGGGACTGAGGGTGCTCTTCCGGCGCTTTTCTCGATGCCGCTCGCATTCAACGTCGACGGAAACGTTCAGTTTAAGCCGACACGATGACTGAGCTTATCGAACGAGCTGAAAAGCTCAAAATCCGCCGGGATATTCTGCGTAGTAGAAATGCGAATATCCAGGCGGATATCCCCTGGTTCTCTACCAGACACCAGAAGTTCGCTGTTGATTTCCTCAAGGACCTCAAGAGGCAGAACGACAAGAAGATTGCACGTCTCGAACGACGGATCAATCGAATCGAAAACAAGTACGCTAATAAGGGCCAGCACGTGCTGCGCCTGCGTAAAAAGGAGAAGAACTGATGGCTAACAAGACTCCCGCAGAGATTGCTGCTGAGAAGCGCAAGCACCGGAAGCCCCCCCTGACCGTCGAGGATGCTCGTATCCTGTGGCGCAACTTCTCGGGTCGTCAGACCCAGTACAACGCCAAGGGTAAGCGAAACTTCAACCTGGTCATCCCCCCGGAGGATGTTGAGGCTATGAAGGCCGATGGTTGGAATGTCAAGACAAAGGCCCCCCGACCGGACTACCCGGATGACACCCCTCTGAGTACGCTGGCGGTCAACGTCAACTACTCTGAGAACTCTCGTCCTCCGCGCGTTGTTCTGATCGCGGGAGATGATCGTACCGAGCTCGATGAGGAAACTATCGGTATGCTCGACCGAGTACAGATCGAGAAGGTCGATCTGATCATCAACCCGTCTTACTACGACGTCAACGGCAACACCGGTTACACGGCATATCTGCAGGCACTCTACGTCACCATCGTGCAGGACGACCTGGAGAAGAAGTATGGTAACTTCACTCCGGGCAACTACACGGATGACTCGGCTTTCTAAGCGACCGCTTAGAATACTAGGAAAGGTACCAGCATGACTGCTAAGAATCAGTATGAAGTCACCGCGAACTTCGAAGGCGAGCGTAAGCTTGTCGGGCTTGCTGAGCGAGGTGAGCAGGAGGGACAGCACGTTATCCACCTGTTCGACGAGTTCGATTCAGCCAACCTGATCGACGTCGAGGTCTCGGATGAGCCAGTGAAGGACCCCAATAAGGTCATTGCGGAAAACACCCCGAATCCCGTCGAAGAGAAGACCACCAAGAAGTAACAGTGGTTGAGAAAGTCACAGTCTTCAGCAAGCCGGATCAACAGTGCCGGCCTTGTTGGGCAACGAAGAAGCGCATGGACGATAAGGGCATCAAGTACGTTGCCCGCGATGTTACGACGGATCCGGAAGCAGAGGCGGAGGCAAAGACCTACGGTTATCTGCAGACTCCGGTTGTCGTGGTCGATTTTTCAGACGGATCGCAGGAGAGTTGGTCCGGCTTTGATCCCGATCGCATCGACGTTCTAGCTGCGGCATAAGTCTCGGGCGGGGGAGAGGTACTTCCACTCTTTCCCCCGCCCTGAGCAGTTCTTCGATAACTAAACATATTTCGCAGGACTCTAGTCCTGGGCATGACGAGAAAAGGCCCCACCCTCTTGAAAGGAGACTCATGGAAAATAAAGCTCTAGCTCTAATGATGGAATATCAACACCATCTAGAACGTACTGAGAATTGGGGCTATTTCTATGTATCTCGACATATAGCTGAGCGATATTCTCTGATAGAGTGGTTGGAATTCGAGAAGCTCTTTATCAAACGGGCGACTGAACTCGGTTATGTCGTGATCATTGAATCCGATCCTGCTTCATATCGAACTAAAATTAGTTGGGAAAGACCTCGTGAAACCTGAAGATTATTACTGGCACGCAACTAACGGTACTGGATCTTTCGGATTTGGAAATCAAGGATTCTATGGACAGTCGAGATTCCATCAGGCGCCCCCGAAACCGTATATTTGGCCCGAGCCCGAAGAGCAGTTCCCGGTCCTTCAAGAGGGTGACCACGGAATGTTCATCATCACCCAGGCTTCTATGGGCTGGCGGCAGAAGGCTCTTGATGCGCTCACTAAGCAGATCGAGGAACGTGAGGCTCAGCTTGGTTGTGAGCTGATGGCCACCGCGGAAAACTTGCCCGATGGTTCTCTGCTTGTTGAGTGGAAGCGTCACAAGTGCGAGGCAATTCTAGGAGGTCCGAAATAGAAAATGAGATTTGGGCGCCGATTAAGAACTACCCAGATTATGCTGTCAGCAACTACGGACGAGTTTTCAATCTAACCCATGATCGAGAAGTAAAAGGTAGACCGTCGCCGTATGGTGGTCTAAGAGTTTCCCTCAGTCGTGGCGGGGAAGTCACAGACTTCTATATCCATCATCTTGTGGCTCAGGCATTCATGAGTGGGTGGCGACCAACGATTCATATTTCACATCGAGATGGGGATAAGACAAATAACTACCATCTAAATCTCAAATTCGGTAACAACCGAGGTCTCGGTCAGTATAGACACGATCAGCCAGACGTACATTATCGACGTGTAATGATTGTTGAAACCGGAGAGGTGTTCCGAACAGTAAGAGACTGTGCACGATATTTGAAGACGCAACCTAGTTCAATCTACAAAGTGCTGAGGGGTGAGCGAGATACCCATCTTGGCTACACCTTTAAGTACCATGAGGAGCCAGTTTAATGCTTGAAGAGCTTTGGGTGCCCGTTGAAGGCTTTCCCAACTACGAAGTCAGCAACTACGGTCGAGTCGTGAACGTCAACAGTGGCCGGGAACTTAAAGCAGTTCCGCATCATTCTGGATTTCTGAAGATCAACCTGTTCCGAGACAACGTTCGGCACTACTTCTATCTTCACCGATTGGTTGCGAGAGCCTTCTTCGTCGATTACAGCGAGGAGTACACGGTCGAGTTGATCAACAAGATTCGAAACGACTGTACCGTCGCCAACATCACGATCACAAGGAACCGGCGTAAATCAGGAAATACGGACAGGTGACATTCTCGCTGGTTATCTATTGAAAGGGGATTAAGATGAAACCTTGTCCTAGAGCGTTTAAACATCTGTTTCAAATTCAGGGCCCTTATTTAGTTTGTTATTATTGCGATGCCAGCTGGTTCAACATGTTAACTCCTCTCAAGGAGGTTTCAACCAATCCTAAGAAGTACTTGTATTTGGGCAATATTGATTACAATGGTAAATTCAAACGAGTACTAGTTGGAACACGTGGTTGATCTATATCCACACCAGACTAGAGCTTTGAGAGAGTTGGACAATGGAAAGATCCTCCGAGGTGGAGTTGGAACTGGAAAGTCCCGGACAGCCATTGCCTACTATATCCACGACTGCATGGGACGATTCAAGATCAATGGGGCCGGTGGTTTCAAAGCCATGGACCGACCAAGAGATCTATATATCATCACCACTGCAAAAAAGCGCGACGATCTTGAGTGGCTCGATGAAGCAACTAACTTTGGCATTGGACGAACTGAATCTCTTTATGGAACGTCTATCACTGTTGACAGCTGGAATAACATACTGTCATACAGAGATGTCAAACATGCTTTCTTCATTTTCGATGAACAGCGACTTGTGGGACGGGGTGCTTGGGTTAAAGCATTCCTCGAGATCGCAAGAAATAATCGATGGATCTTGCTTTCTGCCACACCTGGTGACAACTGGATGGATTATGTCCCAGTATTCGTTGCTAATGGATTCTTTAAGAACCGTTCTGAATTCATCCACGAACACGTTGTCTTCTCGCCTTATGCAAAGTTCCCGAAAGTCGATCGATATACTGGGACCGGAGTACTGGAGAAATATCGTCGCCAAATTCTGGTTGAGATGCCTTACTCCAGGCACACCACCCGGCACGTCAATAACTATGTTGTCGCGTATGACAAAGCGCTCTTCGATAGGGTCTGGAAAGATCGTTGGAACGTATATGACAATGAACCCATCAAGGATGTGGCCGAACTCTTTAGAGTGGCGAGGAAGGTTGTCAATTCCGACCCGTCACGTCTTGGCGCAGTGCTCACTCTCCTAGAGAAGCATCCTCGTTTGATCGTATTCTACAACTTCAACTATGAGTTGGAGATGCTGCGGTCTATTAAGACAACTCTTGGTATTCCTGTAGCGGAATGGAATGGACATAAACATGAGAAAGTACCAACAGGCGACTCTTGGCTCTATCTCGTCCAGTATACAGCTGGGTCAGAGGGTTGGAATTGTATTACGACCGACGCAATGGTCTACTACTCCCTCAACTACTCATACAAGATCAACGAGCAAGGTAAGGGGCGTATTGAGCGATTGAATACACCCTATACGGATCTGTACTACTATATTCTCCGAAGTGGCGCACCGATTGACCAAGCTATAGCTAAGTCGTTGGCCACCAAAGAGAATTTTAACGAAAGGCACTATTTTGGACATCATTTCAAAGACCTATTCGCCCTCGCTAGCTAAACCTCGTCGGCATAGATGGCAGGACGATGCCGTTTGTGCAGAGGTCGGTGACGGACCTTTCTTCCCTCCGTCGAGGGAAGGTTATGATGAAGCTCGTAAGCTGTGTAACAGTTGTCCAGTCGTCACAAAATGTCTAGAGTTTGCTTTAAATAATGAGAAGGACTCTGCTGGTTCCGCACAGGGGTTTTTCGGAGGTAAGACACCGTCGGAGCGAAGAGCGCTTAACGGGTTTAAATAAACATCTCACTAAGGAGAAATATCATGGCACTTCGCACACGCAAGGTTCGAGGCAAGAGCAAGGTTATCGAATCGTTCATCTTCAACCGCGGAAACGGGTCGGATGCGGTTCAGTACTTCCTCGATCGTGGGGAGAGGGCTGACAACTTTGGTACCTACCTCATCTGGGGAGACCCCGACACCGGTAAGACCAAGACTGTAAAGGAGGGTGAGCGAGTCATCATCGTGAACGATACCGTCTACTTCATGGAAGACGCATTGTTCAAGGCAATCTTCGAGACGGCCAAGTGACCGAGCTCTACGTTCGGAAGTCGGAACCTGTCGAAGCGCGTCAGTTCACTGGTGGTGACCTGAATGCCGCTGAGATCGATTCATGGCTGGACCTGTGGGGTGATGTTAAGCACGTTGCTGAGCGATTCGTCGACAGCAAAGACCCTCAATACATCGATGGTCAAATACTTATCCCGGTCCTCCAATTCCCCGAACACCTCATGATCATGTCGGACAGTGGTAATTATCACGTTCCGCTTAACAGCTGGCTCGTCAAGGATTCGTCTGGTGTTCTTCAGGTGTTGACCGACGAAGCTTTCAACAATGCATACGAAAGGTTTCTGACCAGTGGCTGATAAAACACCAACGCCAAAGGAATACATCAGGAAGGAGAAGCCCGTCCCCGCGCTTCAGTGGGACGGCACTCTGGAGAGTGTCCCTACAGTGACTCAGTGGATCCTGCAGTACGATCCGAGTGCGATCGTTACTGCGAACTTCTCGGCGGATGGTATGTACCTCCGTGTACAGACGAGTGGTCTTGTTCTTGGCGTGAGTTCGAGCGACTATATCACGGTCCTTAACGGTATCGTCGTTTCCTTCGGAGAAGAATCATTTCTCAAACAGTACGAGGAAGCTTCAACAGACGTCTGAGCGTCTTTAAATAGGGCTTAAGCTCAGAGCGGGTACCAGGTGTCCATAGTCAGGACTTAATTGGGAACACTGAGAAGTGTATCTTGCCCGGTACCGTGATGGTTTGGCAGGGACCAAAACTCCTTTACCGATTGCAAGGTATTTGGGTGAAAAGGTAAACAAAATCTGCCAGTAGGGATATTGTACCACCTTCCTGCGGGAAAGTGTATAAGTGCGTGTGCAAGCGTAGCGAAGTCAAACTAGGTTGCACCCTAGGCTGGGGCCTAGTACCCAGACCCCTACTTCTTTACCACCAATGGTCGAAGGTGGATAGCTGCTCGGAGAGATCCTAAGCATAACCGGGTAAGCACATAAAGTGGAATTCAAGCGACTCCAGGTCACCGTAATAGCCGGATTATCCTCCATAGCTCAATGGCAGAGCGGCGCACTGTTAATGCGTAGGTTCCAGGTTCGAGTCCTGGTGGGGGAGCGGTTTAGATCTCTTGAAAGGAGAAGAAGTATGAAGAATCTTCGAGACTATCAAGAAGAAAGGAGTTCTGTAATGTCTGAGTATATTGATCTGGAAGCGCCGACGTTCACTCTCGAAATGGCAATTGCCGAGAGAATCCCGGTAACGACCAAGGCGGGCTCTTTTGAGATTGATGAGGACCTTCTCAAACTGGCTAAGGGTGACACCGGTCTAGTCTTTGGCGAGATCTTCAAACGAATCCAAAAGCTTGGGGCTAGCATGTCAGTTAGTTATGACCCAGCGTCTGGCTGGATCCGCAATAACCTTCTCGTCGAATGGTCTCGATGATTCTATGTGAGTTCTGCGATCACTTCGCCAGTTTCAAGACCTTCGATGAGGACTGTGAGGAAGATATCTACCTTTGTAAGTGTTGTTATAGCGGTGGTGTCTGCGGAGCTCGTGAGATTGTCTCTCAAACGATTGTGAGGGTGTGATGACACCAAGAGAAGTACTAGAGAGCCTCGTTACGAATCTTGTCGACATCAAGGAAGTTAAAGGTTGGACTTATAGTCGAATCGGCATCTACACTCAGGATTTTGGTCCTGATGAGACGGTCCTTGATGTCATTGAGATCTTCAGGGAGCTGTTCTCTGATCTAGATGTGCAAGTAGTAATTACATCTGATGGACTTATCGATCCTGAGGGTATCGTTAACGTCGATATTCGTTTCGTATAATTCTCTTGAAAGGGGAAACTGATGGCACAGAAGCGTAAGAAGGCGGACAACCGTCCGTGGGTCGATAAGGACGATATTATTGTCTACGATGGCACCAAGGAGACGATTGACAAGATCCACAAAAAGGCTAAGAGGATGGGCGGGTTCGTCAACAGGGCTGTGTACAACCCTGTTCTGAAGCGTCTAATGGAGTTCAATCTCTATCTTAATTTTTCTGAAGAGGACTTCTACATAGTGTCCTACAAGTCGGTGGTAGTATTCACTGATTTGGCCATTCTGTGGTTCAGCTCCGAGAAGGAGGCCCTTGCCGCGGTCCGTGTACGTACGGGTCGTGCTCGAGCAACCATTCTTGTAGAAATAGACGACAAGGTCATCGAGTGGGTTATTCCTGCGGCATATGGTGTCTCCTTCGATGTAAAGGCTCCGGTCTATCCTTCTCCTTCGTGGGCAGATCCGAATCACTACATTCGAATCAAGAATGATGAGATCACTCTCCGATTCGAAGAAGTTCTTTCGGACAAGGATGGTCGTACCCATTGGCAGATCGATCGTGTCATGAATCCTGATTATGTCGTCCCGGAGTTCGACAATGGGACGTCGTAAGCACAAGCAGACGTACGACGGACATAAGCATCGGTTCTACATTTACGACAAGGATCAGTACCACTGTTCATATCCTAAATGTAGGAGAAGGTACAAGGATGTGAACTGGGTTCTTAAAGTCTTGAATAACACTCCTGGGTTAACCTTTTCCAGACCGATACAGGTCAAAGAAGAGCTTATGACAATCGTGGTTGGCCTTCGACGTTAAACCTCCGTGGGGTTCTATTACGCGCTTTAAACAAGGCATATAATAGAACCCCACGAAAGGAAACCAACAATGGAAGATCAGACCTTCAACGAACGAACTGCTGAAGAACTTTCCGACAACTTGTTCGAGGCCTCACACATCCTCCGCTACTACTACGAGAAGTACACCGAACCGTATTCCATGGAATACTACTACCTTCGTACTCTCTCCGAAGAAATCGCGGGACACTCAGGCACCGCACTCTTTCTGTCGAAGAGAATCTCTCTGCTCGAACGTCCGAAGAAGACATTTTTCCAGAAGCTTTTCCGGAAGTAATTCCAAAAAGGGTAGCGCCCTAAACAGGTGCTATTCTTTTTTTGCGCGTGTCAAACTAGGCCTGTAATAGAACCCCACACCAAATCTACAGGAAAGAACAGGTGCACAAATGACCCTACTCATTTATCTAGGCTTCGTAGTCCTCGGATATTTGGCGGTACAGCTGCTCGCACCGGACACCAATCGCCGTAGACGTAAGCGTCGGCGTTCTTAAGGAGGAGGCTCGCTAACGCGGGCTTTCTCTTTTCGCGGGTTGAACTTGGCATATAATAGAACCCAAGAAAGGAATTGAAATGATCCCTCAGGAACTTCGTAAGAAGCCTCTTGACCGCGTTCGATTCAGGACTTACACCGAATACTATATTCGCCAACCGAAGCCGGTCCGTTCGATCTTCCGTATCCTCAAGCTCATCAGCTATGAATATCGGATGCAGCGACACGACATTCTTCGCAAGCGTTACAGTAGCAAGGCTGTAGCCCTGATGCGAACGTTCGAGAAGGACATCAACAACGATTTCCACGAACGACTTCACTCCAACTGATTCAAAAAGGAAAGTACACTAACCCTGTACTTTTCTTTTTTCGCGTGTTAAACAGGCAGTATAATAGAACCCATCAACATTAAGGAACAACCATGAACGACTTTATTGTCGCGTCTGCCAACATCCTCCGTCAGCCCATCATGACGATCAAGACACTCAAGCACATGCTTCGTATCTCCAAACTCCTCAAGAAGGAGGGCTACTCACGCCCTCTCACTAAGGAGATTTGGACGATGCATTCTCGTGCAGGCTTCTTGATCGTTCACATGGAAGACGGGACACGGTACACGTACAACACTCGCACATCCGACTTCCTCGACTGATACTCGAAAAAGGACGCTACACTAACCTGTAGTTTCCTTTTTTTCCGCGTGAAAAACGGGCCTTATAATAGAACCCTACTCACAAGAAAGAGAGAACCATAATGGCTCGTAACTGGGACGAACTCACCTCCGACGAAGTCGAAGACATCCGCATCGATGCGGGACACTTCTATCGTCAGGTCGAGGAAGCCTACAACGAATTCCAGGAAGCCCTCAACTTCGACTGAACAAGTCAAAAGGGAAGCATCATAAATCTGGTGTTTCTCTTTTTGCGCGAGAGGAACTGGGTCTGTAATAGAACCCTACGAAAGGAAACGAAATGCCCCTCATGCACTGGATGGCTGAAGTCGTGATCAATTCGGCCGGAGATCTGATTGAATTCCCTGTTTGTGAAAGCGAACGAGACTACAACTCAGGTCGCTGGACCAATAACATCGACGACGTCACATGCACTGAATGCTTGACCATTTTCGACGCCCGCACTAACTAGGCTCGATTGAGGAAGACCCAAACCCGGTCTTTCTCTTTTTCCTGTTACTAGAGTGACTATTGTTAACTCGCGTGAAAAACGAGGCTTGTAATAGAACCCCTACGAAAGGAAAAACTCATGTCCGACACCACCGTCACCATCGAGACCCCCAAGGACCACAAGGTTCGCAACTTCATCAAGAAGCACACCCCGACCAAGTCGCAGCTCAAAGCTGCCGCTGTCGGTGCTGGTGTCGCCCTCGCGGGTGCCGCCGTCGCCGTCGCGTTCGCCTTCAAGCGACAGGACGAGGAGGACTTCGACGACGAGTTCGCGACCGAGGCCCTGGAGTCCGACGAGACGCCCCTCGCACTCGAGAACTAATTCGCTAGTTCAAAGGGAGACCACGCTAACCCGTGGTTTCTCTTTTTTTTGAAAGGAAAACTGATGACTATTAGAGATTTGATCATTGCGCTCATGCCTTATGACCTCGATGAGGAGATTCAATTTGCTGGTGTGGAGGGCGGATTTGAAGTCTGCCCTATCAATGGGGTCGGATACAACAACCACGGCGAGCTGCACATTTTCTGAATCTTGAAGGGACAACTGATGGCTATTACAAACGAAGACCTTCGCGATCTGCGTCGATGGGGACGCAACGCGGCACTGGAACCTGAGTGTGGGTCGGCACTCCTGGCTGGTGAATACATGGCTCTCGCCATTTCCGAAGAAGAGCGAATCGTTATTCGTAGCGAGTTCGAAGAGGGCGCTCGTAACTCGGGTGTCAATCAGTCTCGTGTAGACGACGCTATGTGGTCCTTCAAGGACTGGGCTGAGTTCTGGATGTTTAGGGTTTATAACTGATGTTATGTAAGTGTTGTGGTCAGGAGATTGACCCGATTACCGAATCCTTGTTCTGTAGAGTCTGTACTGAAATGGAGTGTTCGCGATGAGTATTTCTGATTTTACCCCCACCCGCCACAAGAAGGCTGCTGTTAAGAAGCCCGTGGCGAAGTCCGACCACCAGCACGAGTACGTACGACCGTTTTACATGAATCGAGTTCGGTGGGAAGACGGATCTATCTCTAACGAGAAGTACAAAATCCTGTGCAAGACGGTCTGTATCCAGTGCGGATTCGCTCCGAGGTTCGGAAATGTCGATGCCGTGGAAGTCGAGATCTCGGTGCGGGAGGGGCACAAGCGTAAGAAACAGGGCCTGTAATAGAACCCCACTGAAAGGAATACCTATGATGGATTTCATCTTCCCTTGCGCTATCCTCGTCGACCGTTCCAACTTCACTGAAATCCTCCACACGGTGCCGATTCAGCTTGAAGCCCTCACCGATATTCATCTCGACTCCATCAAGGAGGACATGAGATACTACATCGTTGGGTGGCGTGACAGCGTGACCGGTCTTCCGACGTGGCAGGCTTACACTGAAGTGGAACTGGCGTGCGAGTATCGCCTGAAGGATGTGTCAATCTTCAAGAACACTTTCCGAAAGATCCCCAAACCATAAGAGGAGGGCCCTTAACCGGGCCTTTCTTTTTGCCTACGCGTATGAAACCGGGCTTGTAATAGAACCCCTACGAAAGGAAATCAAATGGCTACCGAAGCAGAAGCTCGAGAAGTCCTGATCAACACGTCCAAGGATCTTCTCAACGATGCAATCGACGAGATCATCACCGCGGGGAGCAGCAATGTTCCCCTCGATGGAGATGAGATCGAATACATCACGAAGAAGCTCTACCGCGCAATTCAGACGCTCAAGACTGCCCAGTCACTACCCCTCGTGTAGTTTCAAAAAAGGGAATCGCCATGGAAACATGGCCTTTCTCTTTTTTCTATCGCGTATGAAACTGGGCTTGTAATAGAACCCAAAGAAAGGAAAACCAATGACCGACAAGAACCCCTACGAGGACGTCAGCACCGAACTTCTCACTGAAGACTTCGAAGATGCAATCCAATCGCTCAGCAAAATGATCGCGCAGCACAAGCTCATCATCGCAGCATCGCCTCTGTTTACAAAGGCCGAACTGCTTGAAGGCTATGCTTCGCTCGTCAACTACTTCGAGCTGGTTACGGTTGCCTCCAAGATGGCTCAGGAATCTGTGCTGTTGACTCGAGAGAACGTCGTCATCGACCCTGACAACTGATTCAAAAGGGAATCGCCATGGAAACATGGCCTTTCTCTTTTTTCCTATCGCGTATGAAACTGGGCTTGTAATAGAACCCAAAGAAAGGAAACTCAAATGTTCAACATCTTCCGTCCCCTTCACAAGTTCGCAAACAAGATCGCCGACATCTACCACTTCTCTCGTGGTGGTGTGGAAGGTCTCCGACTCGCACTCTTCGTGATGAAGAACCTGCCCGAGCTCTCCACCAAAGAAGCTCAGCAGGCTCTCGCCACGTTCGAGGTGCTGCCCGGACACTTCTGCATCACCGTGAAGGATCACGGAGTCGTCGGTCGTTGTGTGAAGAACTCGTGTTCCGGACACTACAATGTTCCGAACAAGACCAAGTACCAACTCTTCAAGTCCTGAAGGGCAGGGCCGCGCCAAAAACGTGGCCTTTCCCTTTTTGCGGATCGTGGGACGGGATTTGGGGAGGTCCGTGTACGTACGTTTTTCGGTTATTTTGGACACTGTTTTGTGTCCAAATTACCCAATACGGGTCTGATCTCTGGCCACTTTTGGCCGGTTTGCCCACTTTTGAAATCAAAGTGTGTCCGCGAAATAACCGAAAAATCTCGAAAATGACGATTTCTGCCCACTTTTTTGGCCACACGCCCACTTTTGAAATCAGTTTTGGCCAGAGATTTTGGGGTCAAAAACCGCGTAATTACGCGGAATTTCATGACACTTTTTCGGTTAATGGTCAAAAACCCACTTTTTTCTCTATTAACCCTTCAGAAATTTTATTTTTTACTCTTTCTAGGAACTTTACGAAAACGGCTTCAAAAGTGGGCTTTTGGCCAGAACTAGGAAAGTGGACACTTTTTCGGTTAGCATTTAAAACGCGGAGTTTAATGAAAGGGATGGAGTGTGCTTTTTCTGGTACTCTCTTTTTTGTGGCTATGTTAGGAGTTTCACATGTTGGAACGAGATTTCCAGGCGGACACTATTCGTCTGATCAAGGAGATGCTCCCCGGCGTTGTAGTTCTGAAGAATGATTCAGGCTACCTGCAGGGTGTCCCCGACTTTACAATTTTCTATGGTTGCGCTTGGGCCTGGCTTGAGTTTAAGGCAAACGCTAAGGCGCGTGTTCAGCCTAACCAGGAGTATTACATCAAGCTTGCTGATAAGCTTTCCTATGGCGCGTTCATATTTCCAGAGAACCGTGATGAAGTTCTCTCTGAGATGACGAGCTTTCTTCGTTCGCAGGACAACGCTGGTCGGTGGGGCTAATGGTTACGCTTAACCGTCACCCCGAGTTCGAAGGTCGACACGCTCGACTCTCGGCTTCCAAGTACCACTGGATCAATTATTCGCCTGAGAAGTTCCGTGAACAATTCACTGGCGACATCATGAACCTCAAAGGAACCCGTCTTCACAATCTTGCCGCTGAGCATATTCGTCTTCGTGAGAAGATGGCGCGTTCCAATCGAACGCTTAATGCTTACATCAATGATTCAATCGGTTTCCGGATGTACGCAGAGGTTGTTCTTGCTTACTCTGAGTGGAGCTTTGGTACCGCTGACGCTCTTGGCTTCCGAGACAAGTTCCTTCGAATCCACGATCTCAAGACTGGAGTAACTCGGGCTTCGATGAAGCAGCTTTATGTCTATGCTGCTCTGTTCTGCCTCGAGTACAACTTTAAGCCTACTGAGATCGGATTCGAATTCCGTATCTATCAGAACGACACGTTCTATGCAGAGACCACTTCGGACAATCCTGACCTCGCTGGTTGGGCCCGAGTTGACCGTGCGGAGATTATTCGTATTATGGACAAGATCGTGTTCTTCGATAACATGATTCGTGAAATGAGAGCGGAGGCTTTTGATGAGTGATGATTCGTTGAAGGCAGCAATGCTCGAGAACCACGACCTTCTTATGCACATCGGCGTCCTTAGACGGTCCGGTCGCTACCCTTGGGGCTCAGGAAAGAACCCCATGCAGCGCAACAAGGACTTTCTTGGTTACGTTGATGAGATGCGTAAGAAGGGTCTTACCGATAAGGATATTGTCGACGGTCTGAACCTAAACTCGAGGGAACAGGGCTTCATCAATTCGAAGGCTGATGAACTTACGACTACCCAGCTTCGCGCAGCTAAGGCCATTGCCAACAATGCTGTTCGTGCTGAAAAAGAGGCTCGAGCTATGCAGCTTAAGTCTACGGGTATGTCAAATATCGAAATCGGTCGTGAGATGGGCATTAACGAGTCTTCAGTTCGTTCGCTCCTCGACCCCGCTTCCAAGGCACGTCGTGAACAGCTTACGGGCACTGCTGATATGCTTCGCAAACAGCTCGACAAGCACGCGTATCTTGACATTGGCGTTGGCACCGAGAATCATCTCGGCATCACTAACGATAAATTGGCCAAGTCTGTTGCTATTCTTCAAGAAGAGGGCTACGAGGTCAAGTACATCAAGGTCAAGCAGCTTGGTACCGGTCAGTATACCACAATGAAGGTTTTGGCTCCTCCGGGAACTCAGTCCAAGGACATCTACGCAGACATTAGCAAGATTGGCTCTGTTTCAGAGCACTCTGATGATGGTGGACGCTCCTACCTTGGCATTCGCCCGATCGAGAATCTTTCGTCTAAGCGACTCCAGGTTCGTTACGCTGAAGATGGCGGAACTGACATGGATGGTGTCATGGAGATTCGTCGTGGTGTCAAAGACCTTGACATGGGGTCTGCGAAGTATGCACAGGTTCGAATTGGTGTTGACGGTACGCATTATCTTAAGGGTATGGCGATCTATGCTGACGACCTGCCTGCAGGTGTCGACATTCGATTTAACACCAACAAGACCAAGGATACTCCGGTTCTCGGCGATAAGGACAACTCTGTTCTGAAGTTGCAGAAAAAGACGTCTGATGGAAAGATCGATGCGGACAATCCTTTTGGTGCTACAATCAAGCCTGGTGGTCAAAAGGGTGCTTTGAACATTGTTAACGAAGAAGGCGACTGGTCCGACTGGTCTCGTAGTCTTGCTTCTCAGATGTTGTCAAAACAAGCCCCCGCCCTTGCAAAAGAGCAGCTCGATCTGACGTATAAGATCAAGCGCGAGCAGCTTAACGAGATTGAGTCTTTGACGAACCCCACGGTTAAGAAGAAGCTTCTTGAAGCATATGCAGATGATCTTGATTCTTCGGCTGTTCATCTTAAAGCTGCTGCGCTTCCTCGTCAGGCTACCCACGTGATTCTCCCCGTAACCTCAATGAAGGAAACGGAGATTTACGCGCCAAAGTATAACAATGGCGATAGAGTAGTTCTTGTACGATATCCTCACGCCGGCACTTTTGAGATTCCCGAATTGACCGTGAATAACAAAAATGCCAAGGCTAAGAGTGTGATGCAGAATGCTAGAGATGCAGTAGGTATCCATCCTAAGGTTGCAGAGCAGCTTTCTGGTGCGGACTTCGATGGAGACACGGTTCTCGTAATCCCTAACAATAGTCGAAAGATTAAGACCTCACCGCCTCTTGAAGGCCTGAAAACCTTTGAGCCTAAGGTTCAATATAAAGGTTATGAGGGCATGAAGAAGATGACGTCTCGTCAGACTCAGCTTGAAATGGGAAAGATCTCGAACCTGATCACTGACATGAACCTTAAGGATGCCTCTCTCGCTGAACTCGAGCGTGCAGTTAAGCATTCTATGGTGGTTATTGATGCAGAGAAGCACGGTCTTAACTATCGACAGTCTGAGAAAGATAATGCCATCTCCGAACTCAAGGCTAAATATCAGGGCGGTCCTACAAAGGGTGCCTCTACACTGATCTCTAAGGCCTCGTCTGAGCAACGTGTTGATTCTCGTAAACCTCGTCCTGCATCACAGGGTGGACCTATTGATCCAGCCACTGGTAAGTTGGTCTATATCAGTAAGAACGATAGCTATGTGGATGCTCATGGTAACACCGTTGTTCGTAAGATCAAGTCTACGAAAATGGCTGAAACCGATGATGCACATACGCTTTCTTCGGGACTGCCTATGGAGGTCATCTATGCAGATCACGCCAATCGTCTAAAGGGCCTGGCTAATGAGGCACGTAAGTCTTGGTTTAACACCAAGGATACAAAGTACTCACCCTCTGCCAAGGTGGCCTATAAGAAGGAAGTTGATTCACTTGACTCTAAGTTGAACATCGCCCTAATGAACGCCCCCCTTGAAAGAAAAGCGCAGGTCATTGCAAACGCCACCGTCCAGCAAAAGAGCCGGGCCAATCCACACCTGGATGATGCAGACCTAAAGAAGATCTCGTTTCAAGCTCTTGCAGAAGCTCGTAATAGAGTTGGTGCTGGCAAGACGTTGGTAGACATCACCCCGTCTGAATGGGCCGCCATCCAGGCCGGTGCTATCAGTGCTAATAAGCTAGAGAAGATCCTTAATAATTCCGATGTAGATACAATCAAGAAGCTGGCTACACCCCGCCAGGCTACTGTGATGACCAGTGCTAAGATGAACATCGCTAAGAGTATGCTTGCAAGAGGCTTTACACAGGCTGAAGTTGCAGCCCAACTTGGTGTACCCGCATCTACACTGGATAGTGCACTCGAAAGGTAGGTGAGATAGTACATGACTGATACAAGTACAGTGGCTACTGATGCAACAATGCAGGCCACACTAGCGGATGATGACAGTACCACCCTCGCCCACCAGGGCCAGGCACAGCTTCACATGCTGACGACGATCGACAATCCATTCGATCCATTCACTGAGTACGATCAGTGGGATGCGTGGGACCAGGATGCAGGCTACTATAGTGCTGCTTTCCTCGCTCGAATCGTTATCACTTCAGCTGATCTGTCTGAGGCTGATCAAGATGTTGCTATTGAGAACGCAATTGATGAGATTGTTCGAGAGAATGTCTCAGGAATGCATACAAAAGTCTCAAAAACTTCTTGAAGTCGGGAGAACGATGACGGGGGAGGGGGTCACTCGCGAAGTACCCCCACCCCTGCAT
>ERZ500994.41-NODE-41-length-42712-cov-8.119746_pt1 | contig 42712 bp, 54 predicted proteins | sample MGYA00248878_ERZ500994 | MGnify/ENA primary metagenome ERZ500994 (study PRJEB25958, sample SAMN03398533) | human skin metagenome | study: EMG produced TPA metagenomics assembly of the Human Skin Microbiome Metagenome (human skin metagenome) data set. | reverse complement strand
TAAATCTATGGATGTTTTTAAGAAAATACAACAATTATTAGTTAACGGTAAAAAGGTGACAGATATTAACGCTGATTCTGTTATTAGAGTAGAAAAAGGCTCTATTAGTATTTCCACCAATAACAATAGCAGTAGTAACAACGTTACGCTGAATAGTGCTAAAGTCATTGTTGATGGAGTTGATTATAATATTTCTGACTACACTACCGATCAGGTGATTAAAGTGGAAGTGCATGGAGATGTTAAGAAGGTGCAGACCTCTAGTGGCGATGTGACGGTTAATGGCAATGTTAATCAAGTAGAATCGGCTAGTGGCGACATTGATGTGACAGGTGAAGTTAATGGTAATTTGTCCACTATGTCGGGGGATATTACCGTTAAAGGAAATATTCACGGCAATACCAAAACTATATCAGGGGATATCACAAGCATAGAAAAATAATTTAACAAACCAGTGCGAAATTCCCCCACCATAACCCTTAGGTTTGGTGGTGGGAGTAGGTCAATTGTTGTGTATATATAAAATTTACCTTAAAATATACTCTTTATTACAAAGAGTATATTAGATGTTAGCTACCAACCAAATATTACAGGGTGATTGTGTCACCATTTTAAAGACCCTACCTGATAAAAGCATTGATGTAATTTTTGCAGATCCGCCTTATTTTATGCAAACCACAGGGGATTTATTGAGAACCAATGGCGATAAATTCTCAGGGGTTGATGACGATTGGGATAAATTTGACAGTATTTGTCATTACGATGATTTTTGCAAAGCGTGGCTAACCGAATGCCGTAGAGTGTTGAAAGATAACGGCAGTATTTGGGTTATTGGTTCTTTTCAAAACATTTATCGATTGGGTTATATTTTACAGGATTTAGGGTTTTGGATCTTAAACGACGTGATTTGGCATAAAACCAATCCTGTTCCTAATTTTGCAGGTAGTCGCCTTTGTAATGCACATGAAACTTTATTATGGTGCGCGAAAGGAAAAAATAATAAATTCACTTTTAACTATAAAACCATGAAAGCTATGAATGGTGATAAGCAGGAAAAAAGTGTATGGACGATTCCTTTGTGTACAGGTAATGAGCGCATTAAAAACAATGATGGCAAAAAAGCACACGCCACTCAAAAACCTGAATTACTAATTGAGAAGGTTATTTTGTCATCAACGAAGGTAGGTGACGTTATTCTTGATCCTTTTTTTGGTACAGGTACAACAGGTGCCGTTGCTAAACGATTAAAACGCAATTATATTGGTATTGAACGTGAGCCTAAATACATTGAGGTGGCTAGCAATAGAATAGAAAGTGTTACGGTTGTGGATAATGATTATGTCAATCGCACCCTTGAAGCAAAACCACCAAAAGTAAGCATGCAACAACTGCTTTCTTTGGGGTTGATTAAGACAGATCAGGTCTTATATGATAAGGATAAAAAACCAATCGCTTCGATAACTAACAGTGGAATGGTTTATGATGGGCTTGATACTCTATCTATCCATAAACTCAGTGCTAAACATTTAGGTAAATTGAATTATAATGGTTGGGATTTTTTCTATATCTATCATAATGAGGATTTCTTACCATTAAATAAATTGCGATATATCGCATGGGATAAAATTAAAGCTAAATAGGTATTTAAATGACAGTTGGATTTAAAAAGACATGGTTAAGTGTCAGTTTATTAGCAATCTCTCTAACAGGTTGTGATAAATTGAATACCCATAAAACCGACAATCAATCTAATAAGGTTGCTAGTGCGCCGTCTGTAATTTCAACTACTATAGACACTCCAAGTAAACATGTCGTTCTTGGCACTGGTAAAGGAACTTTTGCAGGAACCAATAGCCCCTTAGAACTTTATGTGTTGGATAACTTAAATAAGTTACGTAATCAATGTGGTTTTGGTCAACTCACATCTAATACCGAGCTTAATAAAGCCGCCTATAATCACGCCAATTATCTAGCTTATGTTAGTACATACAATCAAGACCCTTTTACCACTCATAGAGAACAAGATGAATTCTTTGAGAATAAGGCGTATGTCAGTTATACAGGTAAAAGCAATCCTTACTATTCAGGTGAAAAGTCAGTTGACCGCCTAAATACTGATAAGATTGCTGATAAGGCAACACCTGTTAAATACAATGTAGCGTACTCCACTGAAAGCTTAGGTCTATCAAGATTTGTCACACGCCAGCCTATTGTGTCGATTGATAATAAAGCAGATGCAAAAGAGATGTTGTTTAATCTGTTAGCATCACCTTATCAAATGCAGGGTTTATTATTCCCAGAATATAAGGATATTGGGGTATCTTATGTCGCTAGTAATTGGAAAAATGGCGATGTTAATACAATGGGTGGTTTTTTAGTGATGTTATCTGCGTTTACCAAAAACACCCCTAGAATGCCAAATACTAAATTAATCACTTACCCATGTGAAGGGGCAACGGTAGCGTATAAAGGGGATAGTGATTCTTTAAATCCTTTTGAAATTGATAGGGATTTGCAGCAAGATCCTATTGGTCAACCTATCTACTTATTATCACCCGTCTATAAAAACATTGATGATGTATCTGCTAGTTTAACCTCTAAAGGTAGGGAATTTGGATTACTAGGATTAGTGACAAGAAAAAATGATCCTAATCAACGGTTACATCCTTACGAGGCACTTGTTATCCCTGATACACCGTTAACACCAAATGAAACCTACCATGTGGATTTGCTTATTACTTATGAGGACTCGTCTCAAGAGAAACGCTCATTTAGTTTCAAAACGCAACCTGCATTCAATAAAGAAAAGCTGATTACAATACAGAAAGGCTCTGATCCCATGAGTATCGCTAGTACAACAGCAGTTATTCCTAACACCTCGCCAGCTATCGTCCCTGACATCGCAAAATAATAAAAATCCACCGTATAGGTGGATTTCTCTTTTACTGCAACTTTTTCCTAAAAATTGTTTTTTAGGTTATTTAGGTAGTGTTCATACACTTGAAGCATTTTTGTAGCTTCATCTTGTATTGTCATAGGTTTTATTTCGGTTGGTTCTAGGGTAATTACATCAGGTAGCTTAACCCCATTAGTCAATAATTGTTGTTGCTGTTCAAAGTAGCTTTCAAAGTCTTTAATTTGTTGCTCTATTTTTAAGGATAAATCATTATCGACCTGTAATTGCAATTGCTGCAGTTGTGGAATAATATCTTGATAAATACGACGTCTTAGCACGTTTAAGCGCGGATCATTAATCTGTGTTTCAGAATTACCTAAACGGTAAACCGATTGCTTAAAAGCCCTTAACTGAGCTATATTTCTTTGCTTGGTTTCGTGCTCTATGATTTTACTAAAGCGGCTCTCTATAATGGTTAAATTCTCATAAATATCAGAAAGTGGGATAAATAACAACTCAAGAATTTCAATATTGTCAATGTAAGAATTAATAAGTTCCTGTGTACTGATACCGTGTATATTGGAGGTCAATATTTCTAATTCTTGAATATAAGCTGGCAGTGTTTTATTAATTGTTTGGGCTAACCACAATTCCTCTTTGCTAATATCTTGATTGATTTTAGGAATAACCGCGATAAGATGATAAACCGAATAAGATTTTTCACACACAGTTAGCAATATATCTCTCAAACTAAAAGCACGATAACTAAGACATAGATTTTTAAAGCCAATAGGTATCTCTTTGTTCTTTTCGTGGTAATTAACGGCTAAAGTCGTCGGCTTAATATGATCAACAATAGAACTGAGAGATTTTATACGCTCATAAGTTAAGGTATGAAGCGTATCAAATGGCACCATATTGTACAAGGTTGTGTATTTTTTATATAACTTTTGGTCTTGGTAGGCTAGAGACAAAACCGTAGTATTGATGATTACGCTATAAAGGGTAAGTATCAAAACAAAATCAACCCCAAAATTAATCAAGAATTTTTTTTGTATGGACATTATTATCGCAGTAAACAACGCTAAGCCTATCAACAAAAGGGGTTTGTTGGTTAATACTGCATCATAGCGACTCATTAATACTAGAGTGGAATATTTGTCATCACTCCATTTGGTTTTAAGGAAAAATTTTGACAACCCTTTTATATTTCTAGGATTAACGGGTAACTGTTTTTGTTTTCTTAAAATGTTTTTGATCTGATTGGTATGGTATCTATCAGCCGCGCCCACAAAAAATTTATCTAAAGTCCATAAAAAACTACAACCTAATAGCCATGCGAGGTAAAAAATAAGGCTTGCACAAAAAATCTGATAAATAGTGAAAACACCCAAAAAAACAAATATATTAAACAAAGGTGAGTCTATGGGTTTTTTTAATAATGCCTCAATGCCTTCGCTTTTTAGATCGGATTGTTGATGTGCGTTGAATAAATCTAAAAACATAACGTTCCTCTTTTAAATAAACATTCTTGCTTATGATACCATGATACATATAAATTTTAAACCAAAAAGATATAAATATAAAATAAAAAAGCTCAATCAAAAGAAAGAGCTTTTCCTTGCTTTTAGCTAGGCAATTAAGAGTAAACAGGTTCACCATAGATTGCAATAATCTTTGCGTAAATCTGCATAATAGCTTCATCGTAACTATCTGCTGAACCATCTAATAACCAAACATGCTTCAAATCGCTTTTAGGTGGCTTATCACCGTAAATTACATATACAAAAGGTTCGGATGGATCAACAATAAACGGCAGTAAAATTTCATACCAATACCGTAATTGTGTGTTGAGTGAGTCATCATCACTGATATTACCTGTTCCATCCTCTAGTGTCGGGTCAATTAAATACTCAGGTTGCAAGAAACCCATTTCTGCAGTGTCGAAAATAGGGTGATCGCTGATAACACGCCATGCGTCATGAACCTGTTTATTCCATGCTAGTTTTTGTTCAGGGCTGCTATCATCACTTGGTTTTGTATAAACAGGCAGCGCCTTTTGCCATGTATCTAAATCATAACCATCGTCATCATCGCTATTTACGCGCTCGTCAAAATCATCAATTAAGTCATTAAGTGACAATCCTTCATCGGATTGGTTTTCTAGGACGTGAAGTAAAAGTTTACTCACTGGCTTTTCTTTAGTGATAGAAGTGTAAAAATCTTTTAACAACTGATCGGCATTTTTCATATATTTTTCCTGTCAAGTAATTGATAATGTGTAACTAATAGCAATTGCAGTAAGGGCGATTAAGCATGCTATGACTTCAAAAAAATGGCGTTTTTGTGCCTTTTGTATTTTTGTTTGGTACTCTCTATGAACCCTATTAAACTCATTGGTAATAAATTCATGATTTTTTATTAATAACGAATGTTCAAAACTACCATTGGCTTTGATGATATCATGGACTATTTCCAATTGGTTTTGACCAATGGTTCTTAAGGATAAAGCATACCAATTTAGTAAAAGATTGGCGTCTTTAGTCGATATTTTATTATCCAACACCAATTGTTTGACAATTCCATAAAACTCTTTACATTCGGAATTTAAAAACCCTTCAAGCCCTAATAGGCGCTCTTTAATAAAGGCTGTAAGCTCATTGCTATCACTGAAATCAGCTTTATTTGGGTTATTGATACTTAAATCCTCGTAAATGCTATCCATGAATTTTTCATGTTGTTCTTTAGTATAAGACGTGGTTTCATCAGGATTGTTGTCCACTTTATTCTCCTTTGGACGGTATTTTTTGCAACACAATAATACTTTCCTCAGTCATCGTCGCTGTTTTTGAACCCAAAATATTTTTGGCGTTAACTTTACTAGGGGTGCGTTTGTTTAGAATATCACGATAATAGATATTCTTTAGGCGCAACTGATAAGCTCTACCTAATTCTGCGATAATGATATCGGTATGAAGTTTTACATCATGCACGATTCTTGATGAGGTGACTAGCACAAAATAACCATCCCCTTTTAAGTAATCAGCACCATTTTTTAAGCACAATTCTAAATCCTGATAAAAAGCAACAATGTCTTTTAATCTATCGAGGGTACGCGCCTTATCCTCTTTGGTGGTAGCTAAAGCTGCTCTGCCTAAAAATAACTCAACAATATTGGTTAAGGTGAGAGAATGGGATGAAAAATTATCAATGGTAATATCTTTAGTTTTTCCACCTAGTAAGTCGGCATCTAGGCTATGTGAAGTCTTGGATTCACTGTTGGTAATACCTAACAAATAAGCTGATAAGGCGGAATATTGACCATAAGCAACAGTGGTCTTACTATCCCCGTAGGGAGGGGAAGTTAAGATCAAGTCAACACTATGACTTTCAAGTAATTTTTCACGAGTATCACCTTGAATAACAGTGGCATTTTTATTGGATAATTGGCAGTTGGCTTCAATAATCGCATGGTAATTACGTTCAAACACAGGGGTTAATTTATCCCACAATGCCTGTTTGTCAAAATACCAACCATCTTTTAGCTTGACTTTATCGCGATGTAATTTAAAACCGCTATGAACACAATAAGAGACATCACGTATAATATCGCTTACACATAGCTTAAAGAAATCTTGGTGATGGGGATTGTCTAACTTATCACAGGCGCCTATGAGGTCGCTTAAGCTACTAAGTGTGATTGGGTCAAACCATGTTGCTTCATTGGGAATACTAATTTTCTCAAATCCCCCCTGCATATAGCAGTGTTTCAATTGACCTAATACGCTACGATAGCTGGCTTCATCATGCCATGTCGAGGTTAGTTTGCCGCGAGCAATCAATACCGCCAAAGGGTTTAATTCAATACCAATCGACTGTCTATTTAAGCGTTTGGCTTCAACCAATGTAGTACCTGTGCCGCTAAACAAATCCAATACGGTATCACCTTCTTTAGAAAATGCACTGATAATCTTATCAGCCAATTCAGGTAAAAAAGTGGCAGGGTATCTATGTAGCTTATGTATCGCTAAGAAATCACTGCGTTCTTTAAAAGTCCATTCACCTAGCCAGCCCAACAATTCATTTTGTTTCATTACCATTTTGGAATTCCGTAATCATCATACTCTACGAGTAATGGGTTTTTTTGATAGCGATGACCTACTAGACTCTCACGAAGTACAGGTATATCATCATAATTCTCACAAGTTTTAAAGAAACTCAAAGCTTCATCGGGATCTTTAAAACACCAACGATATTTGAATGGCGTAGTATAATCAGCACCACAACATACCGCATCGGTTGAAAATAAGCGTACAATGAAAATCCACTCGCCATCAGCTAATTTTCGAACCTTCAGATATCCTTGACCATATAAAAAATTTTCAAATTCTTTATCATCGATATGAGACATATTAAACCACACAATAATTTTGTTTGATAAATTTTGCTTGATCAGCCAAATGCTGAATGGAAATCACCTTGTCATAAAAAAACGACAATAGGGAATTATGAGTAACTTCAAAATTCTCTTTATTTGCCATATCGCCTGACTGTTTGTAGATTTCCCTTTGGTTAGTCATCATTGACAAAGTAGTGCCATCTAGGTAGCCAAAATTCTCATAGACCATTTGCACTACCGCTTGCTCTGCATCAGATAGGTAATTATCCCATAGCAAAAAACGCCATGATTTTACTGGTTCTGTGATCGGATTACCACGAAACGGTTTCAATACTTTATACAGCTTAGGCACAACCGTACCTAACTTCCACGCTTCAATTTTTTCATTAAACATTTTTTTATGGTAAATCGTAAGATGCATACCCTGTGCGATAATGCACAGCTTCATTAACTGTTGTGTGTTAAAAGAACGCCCATCTTGTCGCGCTAGCATAATAAAACGATTTGCAATAGCTAGAACATTTGTCATTATGACCTCCTGATAATATAATAGCCATTATACAACAATATATATAAAAAATCTATTGATAGTGTATATAAAAATCTCTTAATTTGCACAATTTTGATAAAATCGTGCATAATCTAGCCATTGCAATAGTTGGTTTTAGTGGTAGGGTAAATTAAGAAAAACGATTATTTTGAATATCAGTAATATAAACTTCAATAAGAGATAACATTTCTGAATCATCAAAGGACTGATTATTTATAGATACCCTGCTTAATGTAGAGCTTTTGGAATAAATAATGTTCTCAATGTCATCAAATGTAGGTTGTAAGGCTAATACTAGATTAAATAGAAAATCCGCCATTAAATCCATTTTTTGATGGTATTGCTTTGTTGCGTAAATAGAAAGTAGGTTTAATTTATTAAGCATGCCGCACTCATAGGCATAATCATTCGCTGCTTTAATGAATGTATTTAAAATAACAATCGCATTACTTTTGGCGTCGATATTTTCTATACCAAAAGACCGACATACATTTTCTAAATATTCAGACGTCAGCGCGTTTGAATTTGGCAACCATCTATATGGACTTAACTCTGAAAATATTTTTTTATCAATCTTTTCAAAGGATGACTTAATGATATATTGGCATATCTTATCAAAAATAATGTTGTTAAAGTTTTCACTCCAACTTCGCATATAGCTAACTAAATCATTAATTTGATCGGAGGTTACATGAATTTTATAACTCACCTCATCGATAGGATTCTGCTTAACACTTTTAAAGGTTAATTTGGTATCATCTGGATGAATGGCGGTAATGCCAACAATTAGAGGAAAAAACAAACGCAAATCATTTAAAATATTTTGCTCTTTGATATCATGGCTTTTATCGTTTAATATCAATCCCTTACAAATAATAGATAAGCTGCGATGAAAAATATTCAATTTCGTATTGGCGTTAACTTCAGAAACGATATCACGTGCTGAAAATGCAATATTTCGGTTATTGCTTTCCGTATTTTGTATGGATAAATCGCTTGATGAGGAATTTAAGCAATCGGACGCAAGTTTGGCTAAAAAACCTGATTTAGACTGTCCTGTTTTTCGCAGGTAATCATCAACTTTAGCATTTAACTCGGAATCCCAACTGATATTTATTCGTTGTCTTTTGTCGTTGTCTGAGCTAATGTCAGTTTCGTTGGTTAGTGCTGTCTGTGGTGTATGATCATGATTTGACATATTAAATCCTTTTGCGTAAATATGCACATTTAAGATAAAGTAAGTATTAATACTTAATATTACACAAAAGGAATTTAAAAAGCAAGTGGAAGGTGGAAGGGGGAACGGAACCTAATCCCGCCACCAAAGCCAATAGCTATGGTGGGGAATTTCGCATAGTTTCGTTAAGCTTTTTGTACTGCAAACTTAATTAATGCTCTAGAGAAAACAAATACATAGGGGTTTAAGTCTTTGGTGCCATCAGGTTGATCTTTGAGAGTAAAATTATTTTCTAGCGCGATACGGCGAATATCATCATCTGAAATAGAACCAATTAAATCCACTTGCCGCAACATATATTCTCCGACAACACTAGGATAGTTGGTTTTTTCTACCCACGCCTTAGCTTCATCGATCGAATCATCATAACGCACTTTACCATCATAGCAAATCGCAATTGGTTTTTTACTGTCGGGATTGGTGGGTGAGTTTGGTTTGATTAAGTATTGACGAATGGTATTGGTAGTAACTATGCTACCATCTAGATTTTCCTGCCAATTAATATCGGGGGTGCGATAAAGTTCGTTATTTAACATATTTCATCCTTATAGGTTGGTAAAAGTAAGATTGTAACTATTTTTTGGTTTGTTCCCAAATCGGGTCGGTGAGTGCATCAATAAGCTGTTTGCGCATTAATGGTGTCAATCTTTGACTGACACTGGTAGCAAACCCTTGATGATAAGAAATAGACTGGAAGTTTTTGTTGAGAAATAATGAGATATAGTCATTATTATCGGGATTCTCATTGAAAATGCTGAAGGTTGTCAAAAAATCAGGATTAGGCTTAAATATTTTTTCATTGGTAAAAGCGAGGTGATCTAAAATTTCTTGATGATCACGTACTTCATAATGACCTTCATAAATTGGCGAGTTGTATACAGCCTTACCATTATCAAAACTGTACCCATCATCGAGAATTTTATGATTACAAGGGATATCGCTCTCCCACATCAAAGGCAGCCCTTGTTGTTCAATTAACAACAAATGCGACTTATCTACGTTAAAACAACGCAACACACCAATCTCATCAACCGCAAATGATTTAGCCCAACGCGGAGCATTAAAACTCACATCTTTTAATACTTCGGGGTCGGAGAGTGTGCGCTTAGATTGTTCGTGACGTCTTTTCGCTAAGAATTCGGTTTCACCCTCAAACATGCGGATAAATGTCTCAAGTTGCATTCTATTAAAATCTGAAAAATGAGCAGTGGGCTGTCCGTTGCTATCATGGTCAATGACACTGCAGTGCCAGTCATCATCATAGCTAGTTGGATTTAATAACAATACAATCTGCTTGCTAGGGGTTAAAAAGCGCTGACCAATTTGATATTTTGACATTTATTGTTCCTCGTTGGCTGCTTGATTGCGTTCATAAGCGGCTTTGAATTCTGCGCTAAGCACCTCAATGACAGCATCGGTAGGTTGTTCTAAAAGCTGTGGGGTTTCAAGGTAAACAATCGCGGTGCCATCTGCTTGTTCGTCGTAAATATAGGTCTTGAAAGGGGCGTAGACTTTAGAGTAAGTTGATATTAAAAGACTGTAGCTAAATTTAGGATTTAAAAAATACTCGTATTGCTCTTTGATTTCACGATAAAAAGCTCTATTGGTTTTTTTAGGGGTATACACAGCACCCCTATGTGAGGATGTGCTTTTCCATTTAGTACGATCAACCACAATATCATCACTACCAACCATGAAGCCATGCAAATTAATTCCATAGCGCAAACTATCATAAATTACGATTTCTTGAAAACCATGCTCTTTTGCCATCTTAAGCATGGAATCAGTTAATTCATTGCTACGCTTAATTTCATTATTGATTGTTTCAACTGTCGCAGGATCGGTTATTTTATAAAACGCCATAAGATTTCCTTGTAAAAAAACGAGGACTAACCCTCGTTTTGACTTTTGTCTGCCACATAGAATACTACATTATCATCATCGTTATCAACATAGTTAAGATCATCTGACTGACGAATATAACCAATGATTTGTTCCATCTGTTGTTGTGGCGTGCCATCTAACAGGGTAATGCCGTAAATATCTGCAAAGTTTTTAGGATTATCAAAACAATACGCATTGTAGAAAGCGCTTAAATTATCCTCTGCCATCGCATCGTCATCACCCTCACTTACAGTAATGTCGTTACCCAACTCATGAGTCCAATCCGTATAAGCCATTTCTAGGACACCTGCAGTAGCATGTGCCATTGTTGAGCCGTAAGCGCCTTGTTCGTTGAAGCGCATGATTAATCCTACTAAATTTAACTTTTTCATTCATTTTTTCCTCACGATAATTAAAATCGCCACTATTATAATATATATAATAGTGGTTGTCTACTATCAACGCAACATAATGATATTATTTTTATCGCTTGCGAACATATCATTAAAGTCATCTTTGGTCATTTCATTATAAAACATTAGGGCAAAGTTGGTATTGCCTTGCTTTATTTCAGATAGCTTGTTTTTTAAGGATGCTAGATTAAACATACCCTGTTCGGTGATAATACCTGATGTGGTCATGGTATTCACACCATTTAACGTGTAACAATAAGAAACCACGAAGTAGCGCGTTGATATTTCAATTTGCGTTTGCGCTTGTTTTGATACTAGTAACTCGATAACACGCTGCTTATCAGATTTAATATCAGTAAATTTGTTTCCATCGAATAGGCAGTTTTTTAAGACAGCCTGTGAAAAATCACAATTAGTAAAACTAGCATGATAAAAATCACAGTTAATAAAAATCCCTTTGAATTTACAATTGGTAAATTCAATATTGCTAAAATCAATATTTTTAAATTGTGTTTCAAGTGGGTTTGCACTTAACTCATCAGCAATAATGATATCGCTACATAGGCGCACTCGCTCATTATTAACCGATAGTTTTAATGGCAATCGTGATACCAATTGAATAACCGCTTCATTAAATCCATGCCATGACGGAATATACACAATATCAGCAAACAAAGAATCGTTTAAATATTGATAAAAACATACATGCTTGTGATGATTAAAAGCACATTGTTTGCTTAGGGTGAATTTGCTATTTGATTGAATTATGTAATTGACGCCACTTTCATCCTCATTATTGATCGGTTGTCTATACACTGTTAAGAGGGGGTTGTTGTTGAATACCTCAGATAAATCATTTAAGGTTTCCTCAAATAGATCGAAACCTAAATTGGTGGTTTTATTAATGACCGATGTAAAGCTAACCAATTCATACTGGCTTGGCATGTTTTCTAACGAAAATAACGCTAGGTCATTGTAGTGACAGTTAATAAACTCACTTCCTGAGATAACAGATCTGTCAAATACCGTGTTTTTATCAAAAGTACAGCCCACAAAGCGACTAAAAGGGAGTTGGGCGCCAGATAAATCCGTGTTACGAAAATCGCAGTTTTCAAAAACCCCACTTAAGAAAAAACCATTAATAAAAGTAGAGTTTTTAAATGAGATGTTGCGTACAGTTTGACTATTAATGCAGATATTTGATAGGAAAACATTTTCCAAATGGAAGTTTTCAACTAGCATTTCACCTTCATTGCAAAGCGAAGTGAATTTTTCTACATCATACATAAGTGGCATAGCTCTCTCCTGTTGGTTGATAATTCATTATAATACATATAATAACAAAAGTAAAGCTATTATAGTGATGAAACAATTATCCCTGCTTATTTTTTTGGTGAAAAAACCAGTCACTAGGACTGGTCTTGTGTAAAGCAATTAACGCCATTAATTTTCTGTAATAATTGTTAGTAAAACAATGCCATTGCCGTTTAATGGTAAGCTAAAGATTAAGTCATAGACATTATTACAGCTTAAGGCAGCAAATTGCGGCTTATTGATTAGCACTTCTGTACCATCGACGAACGCAACTCTTTGGATTGTTGCTTCAAAATGGTTATCCAATTTGCCTTTTTTGGTGTCTAATACCTTATAGAATTCACTGCTGCTTGATGCCTTGATGTTATTGCCAACGTATAGATTATTCAATAAGTTACCATCAACTAAATGCGCCATGTATTCGGCACTGGCAATGCGCGATGCACGTTCAATAACGAATACCAGTAGGTTGAATAGCGCCCTAAAATCAGTGGCGGTTGTATTAGTAAAATTACCATCGTGATACGCAAAGTAATTTTTACCTTCAACACCTTCACTATGCAAAGAGCCTAAAATGATTTGATTATTGGCAAAAGATGCGGCTGGGTGAATAGCCGATTCGGGAACCCCTAGTGTCGCTGCAATTGCTGTGATATCGTTTTTAATGGAATCGGTATTGTCTTTTAATGAGCTTTGTTCTAAAAGAGGGTTGGTGACGTCTTTTTTAATGCGGTTTTTGAATAATGTTAAAGTGTTATCGAAACGCCCTAAAAAATCCTGAACAATTAATTGCTGGTGGTCGGGTTGTGGATGATTGGCTTCATCTTGTGATTTAGCAGCTTCATCTTGTTGTTCAACCTGTACGCTTTCTTTTAGCTGCTGAAACGTGGCTTCACCATCAAAAAAAGATTGTAGTAGTTGAGTGGTTTTTTCGCTCATGACATTTGCCTTCTATAGTTAAATTAACGTACCTCAAAGGAGGATATATGTAGTATAATGATTTTTTCGAAAATAGCAAATAAACATTGAGTTAAGTTTATTGTATACTGTATAAGTTGAATTTTTAAATATAAAGAGTTGTTAATAGTAAGAAGGTGGTTATGTTTGGTTTAAAAGGATATTACTGGAATCCTATTGTGGGTTGCGACGAAGTTTCTATTGCATGCAAAAACTGTTATGTTAAAAGCCTAACCGAAAGACAGCAGAAAACAGGTATTGGTTATTATGAGAAAGGCTTTGAAGTCAACCCGTTGCCTGATAAATTAGACATACCTATTAAACGGCATCGGTCAGCACTATATCAAGTCTGTTCAATGTCGGATTTATTTAACCCTAAGGTTAGCGATGATTTCATTGATAGAGTGTTTAATGTGATGACAACCTGCCAGCAACACTTATTTATCATCTCGACCAAATATAGTTCTAGAATGGTAGCCTACTTAAGAAACAAAACCGTTTCTGATAATATTATTATCGGTGTTTCTATTGAAAATGCTGAGGTAGGGGCTGGCAGGTTGGATGACCTTTATCAAATTAACTGTCCAACGAAATTTGTATTATTTGAACCTTTATTGGGTGATGTGAGCGGATTGGATATTAAATGGGTTGATTGGGTGTTAGTGGGCGGTCAATATGGTAAAAAATCCATTCCTATGCAAAAAAAATGGGTATTTAATGTTCTAAGAACCTGCCAAGAAAACAATATACCTTTTTATTTTAAGCAATGGGGTGCTTATGGCGAGGATGGCATACGCCGTAGTAAAAAAGAGAATGGTGACTTGGTAAACGGTCGTTGTTATCATGAAACACCACAGCTTAAAAAAAGCCAAAAAATAGTGATAAAAAACATCGCTTGAGTAAAAAAAATAAGAAAAAGTGGTAAATTAACCAGAAATTCATTATTTTTTTAGCAAAAACCGATAAAAATTAAGCAAAAAACTTTACTATTGTCTTAAGCATTGCTATTATACAGCAGTTGGAAGGTATATATTATCGTTTCAATATATATTAATCATTCTTTTAAAAAGGAAAAAATTATGAATAAGGCTGACTTAAGTCTCATTGTTGCTGAGAAACATGGCTTCAACCAAGCTGAGGCTGAGCGTGTGGTTAATACTGTTATTAACAGTATGAAAAATGCACTAGCAAACAAAGAGCGTATTCAATTTATTGGTTTTGGTTCTTTTGAAGTAGTTGATCGAGCAGAACGCACTATCAATAACCCTCAAACCAAAGAACCGATGACTGTACCAGCGACTAAAGCTGTTCGTTTTAAAGCAGGTAAAGAGCTTAAAGAATTAGTTAAATAGGCGATGCTTTAACTGTCTTTATTTTGAACACCAACCTATCAGTTGGTGTTTTTTATTATATGTATATTTATTGATTTTAGGCTTAAGATTTGTTATTATCGTGATTTAGGTATTCAATAGGAGGGAGTATGAGTTTAGATGTTTATCTTAAATTAGATAAACCTGTTGTTAAACAATCTACAGGAATCTTTGTTCGTAGAAACGGTAGTAATCATGAATTGACTTTAGATGAGGCGCGTGAGTTATATCCAAATTATGAAATTGAACTCCGTGAAAATGTGAGTGAATATTGCTATACAGCAAATATTACGCATAATGTATCAGAAATTGCTAGTAAGGCGGGTTTAAAGGATGTTTTATGGTACCCTGAGTCTGTTAACATTACCACTGCCAGTCAATTAATTGAACCTTTGACGACAGGGCTAAACTACCTGTTAACTCATAAAAGCGAATTGGAGGAATTAAACCCTGTATGCGGTTGGGGTTCTTACGATAATCTTTGTGACTTTGTTTATCATTATCTTAAAGCCTGTCAAGCCAACCCTGATGCCAGTGTCAGAGCTTGTACATAAGGAGATTGTATGCTTAATAATAGATTTATTAGTTTTGAGGGTTCCGAAGGGGTTGGTAAAACAACGCTAGTGGATAAAGTAGCAGCGTACTTTGAACAGCATCAAACACCTTATGTCAGAACCCGTGAACCAGGCGGTACGTCATTTGCTTCACAATTACGCAGTATTTTAATTGATCCAAATACCGACCGTAATATTCTCGCGGTGGGGCTTCACCGTCTTGCAGAAGGAATCCCCGCCCTTTAGGGAGGGGAGGAAGTCAACACCAGCCTACCAGTTGGTGTTTTTTATTATATGTATATTATTGATTTTAGGCTTAAGATTTGTTATTATCGTGATTTAGATATCCAATAGGAGGAAGTATGAGTTTACACGTTTATCTTAAATTAGATACACCTATTGAGCAACGATCTACAGGAATCTTTGTTCGTAGCAACGGTCGTAATCATGAATTGACTTTAGATGAGGCGCGTGAGTTATATCCATTTTGTGAAATGGAAATCAACGAAATTGTGAGTGAATATTGTTATAAAGCAAATATTACGCATAATCTATCAAAACTTGCTAATAAGGCGGGATTACTGGATGTTTTATGGCACCCTGATACTATTAACATTACCAAAGCCAGTCAATTAATTGAACCTTTGCTGACAGGGCTAAACTACCTGTTAACTCATAAAAGCGAATTGGAGCAATTCAGCCCTGTATGTGGTTGGGGTACTTACGATGATCTTTGTGACTTTGTTTATCATTACCTTAAAGCCTGTCAAGCCAACCCTGACGCTAGTGTAAGGATATTGTATGCTCAACAATCGATTTATTAGTTTTGAGGGTTCAGAAGGCGTTGGTAAAACAACACTGGTGGATAAAGTAGCAGCGTACTTTGAACAGCACCAGACACCTTATGTCAGAACCCGTGAACCAGGCGGTACGTCATTTGCTTCACAATTACGCAGTATTTTAATTGATCCAAATACCGATATCAACAGCGACAGCGAATTGCTACTGTTATTTGCTGGTAGGGTTGATCATATTAATAAACTAATAATACCAAGCTTAAATAGCGGCAAATGGGTATTATGCGATCGCTTTGTGGATTCATCTTTTGCTTATCAAGGTTATGGTAGAAATAATGGCGACTTGGCTGTATTAGAAAAAATTAAACAGCTTAAGGAAATCTTTGTTCCTATCGAGCCTAGTAAAACTTTTTTACTGGATATGTCGACCGAATTGAGCATGCAAAGGATGTGTGAACGCGGTGAAAAAGATCGGATTGAATTGGAAAATTTTGAATTTTTTGAGCGTGTTCGTGAAGGTTATTGGGAATTAGCTATGCAGTTTCCTAGTCGCTATATTATGATTGATGCTAGAGGGACAATCGATGAGGTGTTTGAACAGGTTGAGGAACACTTAAACCTTACTGAGGATTAGTCATGAGTGGCAAGAAAAAGAAAAAAGAGTTAAAAGCCCGTGAGGAGGTTAAAAGTATCACGTCTAGATCGACTAAGGAAGTTAAAAAAAAAGAGAAAAGCACCTTAATCTCAATTCGTCTATCTGACAACATGATTAAAGACTTAAAACATATTGCTGATGTGCTTGGTATAGGATATCAGACACTGATAAAACATGTGCTGAATGATTACATTGAAGGCACCATACCGATTATTGAAGCTGCGACAAAAAAAGAGCAAACAAATCCATCCTAAAGATGGGTTTGCTAACCTTAATTGTTTAAAATTATTTTATTTTCAAATAGCGAATTAATATGTTCATTCATGACAAACCTAATTTAAAAAGAATCACAAAACTTGGTGTTCCTATTTTCTTTACTCAACTAGCGCAAAGTAGTATCGCGCTTATTAACACCGCTATGGTTGGGCATAGAAATATTCACGACTTATCTATTATCGCTATTGGTATGGCATTATGGATTTTAGTGTTTTATTTTTTGAGTGGTTCCATGTCCGCATTAACGCCTATTATTAGTAAATATTACGGTGAAAATGACAAAGAAAATATTAATATTACCATTAAAAATGCAGCATGGGTGGGCGTGGTGATAAGCATGCTTTCCTTCGTTTTATTGTATTTAATGTCGCTTATTGTGTATGTTATTGACGTTGATGATTATACGCGACGCAAGACATTTGAGTTTTTGTTTTACGCCAATATCGCGATTGTTCCTTCGGTTTTATTTTGTTTACTTAGGGGAGTGTTCGATGGGCTTCATCAAACTAAGGTGACGGGAGCCTTTAGTTTCTTTGGTTTATTATTGTGCTATCCGCTAAATTTATTTTACATGGACTACCTAGAATTTGGTGTGATGGGGTGTGTTTTAACCATAGCCACGATTAATGCTATTAATTTTATAGGACTACTGTACGTATTTATCTTTAGAAAAAACACTCTATTTAGTGAAATTAAGCAATACGAAACAAGCAAGCGTTTTAAGCAGGATAATTTTAAACACATTTTATCAATGGGTATTCCAATTGGCATTATGTCAATGTCTGATTGTCTGTTGTTTTCTGTGACTCCTATTTTATTCACTGTTCTTGGTAGCAGCGTCGTGTCTGCTTATCATTTAAGCACTACAGTTACTTCAATCATGTATGTGTGTAATATTTCATTTATTAGTGCATTATCTATTTTATTAGCGTACAGCTATCCAATAAAGACACCTAGACAAATTAGAAGGCTTAAAAAGACGGGCTATCAGGTCGTGGCATTGGTAGCATTATCCTCATTATTAGTTATGATAGTGTTTATGCACCCTATTGTGGAATTTTTCACAAATGACAGTGTAGTAAAACAACAAGCCCTTATAATGCTTAGCGTGGTATATCTCTACCAAATGCTAGATGCGTGGCAATTAATGGTGATAAATAACCTAAGGGCGTTACATGACACTAAAGTGCCCATGCTGATCGTTACTATGATTTTAATTGGTATTGGGATTCCATTGGAGTTTATGTTAATCAATTACACTCAATTGGGAATTAAGAGTTTCGCGTTAACAATGTTTATTTGCTTTGGTCTGATTGGGCTAATTTTAACCTCCCGATTAAATAAGTTTGAGGCAATCTACTACCTCCAACGTCCAGACAATCCAAAAATCAATTAGGTTGTCACCTGTTTTTATTGCAGCCCGTAACATTCTCGCGGTGGGGCTTCACCGTCTAGATGTAGGAATCCCCTCTCTTTAGGGAGGGGAGGAAGTCAAATGGTTTCTAAAACCCATGATTTAATCAATCAAGGTGTTTTTTTGCATAATGAACTTGGTAATGCAGAATATTACAAAGCAGTTAACCCTGTGGTAGCAAATGGGATATTAACCTGCTTATTGCTTCGTATTAAAACCATTGATGATCTCATGCCATTGTATCTTGAGAGCGCAACAGTCGATTTTAATAAATTTGACTACAATCGCTCAATTAAATTTAGAATTAATAATAAAAATACGCAGTTAGTTTTTCTGTAATTACACATTAATAGCCATAAGCCCTGTCTATTAAAGATTTTTAATAATTTTTATTGACAATAAGAATTTTTTATATTATTATATATATAATTAATAATCAATCGGAGGGTTTATGTCGAATTTCTTTGAAGCGTACTTGGTAGATGGTCGACATGCTGATTTAACACTTAGGCATTTTGATAAGAACACTGAAAATAACGGTGCAATTATTGAGATTCAAAATAATATTTTATCTAGAACCATTGATATGCCTAGTGTTGTTGATAAAAATATATTGAGTGATCGCGAACGGCAAATAGAAAAAGTGTTTTATTATGCGACGGCTAATAGCAAAACTCAATTACCGAAACTAGAAGCCTATGCTCGTTATTTAGCTATCCATCACTTTAATTTTCCTAAAGCGATTTATTTAATTCGTGCATGGAAAATGGGTCATATCATTTCATTGTTTAAAATTACACACAACAATGGTATAATTGAGTATGCATTAACATCAAATGACCGTGTTTTACTGGTTGCCCATGATAATGAATGGGATAAAATTTTTAAAACACTAGTAAAAGAATTGCTCTCTTTGGCTTCTGATTTTTATGCATTGTATAAAGTTCATCAGGCTATTCTGACTAGCAGATACCCTGTAGTAACGGGTAAAGATGGCTCTATGTTTTATTTATCTAGCCCTAGTGTTAACAATGGTATTATCACATTAAGCATGAGTCGTATGATTAATCGGAATGATATCGAACCTAGTTATAAGGTGAATGGTTATCTATTACTTAACTTAGTAGGTAATAATTATGTCGCCACTATTCATGAAGTAGGGTCGGATAAAAAATACAGTTTTTAGTTTAATGTTGCTAATACATCTAAATTTCAATTGAGTACAACAGTAAAAGGAGAAGTAAAATGTTCTATGGTAGTTTAGTGATTGGACGTTCTTAGTCGCGTCTAATAAAGGCAATCTTTAAAGGTTGCCTTTCTGCCTTAAGGAGGATTAAATGGCGAAAAGTAGATTAAAAGATGTGTCTTTGGCAATAGGCTGTGTTGTTGTTATAGCACTTATGGTAGCAGTGATTGTGTATTTTAAGCCACCATCAGAGGAAGGTGTTCAAACACGAACACAAAATCAACAGCCAAATACAGCAAAAGCGGTAATTACCAATAATATTACAGGCAATAATCAAGCCCCAAGTGCCAATATTGCTTTGAGTGAAAAAGCCCCAAAAGAACCCAGCAAAGACAACAAGGATGCTAAGGTATGGACGGAACACGTTCAAAATTTAGTAGACGCAAAATTTATTACAGAACAAGAACGCCGTGAAAAAATTCTCGCCATTCTCAAAGAACATGGCAATGACCCTGAAATCGCTTCATATTGCATTCGGGTGTTGGCTATGAAGGCGTCGATTGAAAATGTTGATGACCTATTGCCTTATCTCAAAAACAAAAATGGCGAAGTGCAACGCGACGCGGTTGACGCCCTAGTCAATCATATTGTTGAATTCTCTCTTAACCTTGACAATAAAAACATTAGCGAAGCCGAAAAACGCCAATATAGCGATCGCATTAGTCAAATCAATGGTGAATTAAATGCATTGTACTACTCACCATTAAGCGATTCTGCTACTAAGCAATTAATCGAAACTCGCTATGCTTACGCTAGTCCATCAAAAAGCGATATTCTTAATATGACCCACACCATCGCTCAAGCTCGTAACCTTAATGAAAGCGGTGTGATTTTTATTCAACAGGTGCTATTCACCCCAAACGCTCCTTATCAAGATATTTTAAATACAGTAAAATCCATGCCAATGTCCGATCAAAAACGTATTATTGGAGGTATTCAAGAGCAGCTTAACCTTGAGGAACCTGATGAAATGAATATCTCAAAAGAACAATGGCTACAAATTAAAAACTTTATAGCTAACTCACAACGGAGTTTAACCTAATGTCCTCGCAATATTTTATGACGTTGGATCATTTGGTTGGTTATCTGTACTCAAAAACCAATCATTTATCCCCTGTAAAACTTCATAAAAGTCTGTATTTTTTATATGCTTACTATGCCGCAATGTATGGCTCCATAACTGATTATAACGAACGTGAAATGAATTACGATCTGCCACCCAAGTTGTTTGATGCGGAGTTTCAAGCATGGCATTTTGGCAGCGTAATCAAAGAAGTTTACGTCGATGGGGTAGAGGGTGAAGCCATTCATCAAGCCAAATCACAACAGCTACCAAATAACCTTTTTTCACGTTACAAAAATGGCTTAGAGGTAAAACTGTTTATTGATGGCTTGTTTGATGAGATTAAGACGAGTAGTGATTTTGCATTGGTTGATAGGAACCACGCTGATGAGTGCTGGCGAAAAGCCTTCGAGCAAGGTAATGGTACTGTAATAGATAATGACGTTATTATTCAGGAATATCGTCAACGCTTTGCCTTTATTTAATCAAAATTCAATTTTGACTGTGCTATATCACAATAATTTGGAAAACACCTTGACTTTTACTTATTATATGTATTATAATTAAGGTATCAACCCAACAAAAGGAGATTACCTTGAACTTATCAAATATTGCCAAAGCATCGCCTGTTACCACAATTGCTGTTGCTTGGGATCAGCTTGAAGCTAATCGCGCCAACAAAGACACTACAGGGTATTTTTTAGTACCAGCTTCATTAGCTGGCGTGATGACCCATAACGATAACGGCGCCAAAGTTGCCTTAGAAAAAAAGGTATTCGTGCGTACCAACGATATCCTTTGTGATGAGCAGCAATTTCATGAGATTGTGTTAAAAAGCAATCCTTGCAATGATACGCTTTATATCGATGGTTTTAATGATATTGACTCAGGTGAGTATACCTACAGCACTTCTGATGAATTTATGAATAACTTAGGCGATCTAAAAGCCCATAAAGCCGCTATGCGAACTATTCTTGGACGTCTAACCACAAACATGAACAACTTTATGATCGTGCATGAGTCATCGCCTAACATTATGTGATCATTCTAATCTCAAAAGCCGCTAGTTTTTACTGACACAAAAAGCTATCTTATATTAGATAGCTTTTTGTTATTAGACAGCTTGTCTTTTAGCTTGTAAATCTTTTAAAAACTCGATGTATTCATTTAGCTCTACGCTATTAAGCCTAATGCCCATTTCAGCAACACCTTTCAAGTCGTTTCGAGTTAAAGAAATAGTAGCTGTATCATCATCCGCCACTGTTCTTAATACAGTTGTACTGTCAGGCTCAAGCACTTTATGCTCAAAAATTGTTTGGACGCTCATGTTGATTCCTTATTGATTTTATACTTACACCACCTATGCGGTTTCTAATTTGGTTGATAGATTACTGACGTCATAATCATCTTTCTAAACCAATTGTTTTTTTTAAGCCACCTATGCGGTGGTACAGGTCAAGAAAAGGTAGCTTTATCGTCGAGAAAATTTCTAAGCCACCTATGCGGTGGTACAGAGCCAACTAATGCGAATATATTAGCGATCACTTTTCTAAGCCACCTATGCGGTGGTACACAGATTAAGGTTACTCAAAAAAACGCTGTGAGATTTCTAAGCCACCTATGCGGTGGTACACAACGTTAAGCAATTCTTATCTGCTTTATTTTTTTTCTAAGCCACCTATGCGGTGGTACACTGTGTCGTTGTGACGCTTAAAAAGGGGGTGACTTTCTAAGCCACCTATGCGGTGGTACACAAGAGCATTTTACCTCAAAACCCCGTGCTAATCAATACTTACACCCTATTAAAGCAAGAAACCCTTTATTTTTCACCATAACTTAAGTTATTGATTTCAATAGCAATTAATTAAAAGCAAAAATAAAGGGTGAAAACTAATTATTCCTTGAAATGAATAAAACCCTTGCTTTTTCCTTTTATTATATGTATAATTATATCATTAATTCACAGGAGTTTCGTTATGCTTATCACAGAAAAAAATCAAGGTTTAACCGTTATCACCGATGAGACAAAGTTTATTAATGGTTTGTTTGATGCGTTAAAAAACAATCATCAAATTGCTGTACTAGGTGATACCGACTGTTATTATAATCTAAACACTAAGAATAAACGTGACTGGTCTGAACTTACAGATAGCGATCACCTGCCTTTTTCTGTTCTTGATGATATGCGTAAACTAGTAGGGGATAATTTCTATCATGTACCTATGGATAGTTATGGCGGTCAAGAAATCAAACAAATTGCTTATTATTTTTGCAAGACCAACATTGATTTTCTAAAGCTTGAAATTAAGAACTTGATGTTGATGTTTAATATTTTCGATGAAAAATCTGCGGTAGATTTTATTGATCGCACGACACAATCTGCATGGGATAGCTTTTTTCCTGAATTCATTACGCTTGAAAGTCGAAATTCTGCTAGCAATACAATACACAACGAACGCCTTTACAATCAAGATGTTGATAACGCGTTAAAACTTAAAATCGCTTTCAATACCTCAAAAAAACAACTTATTGGGATTTTTGAGTTGAAAAGTACGGGGGATTGTTGGGATCACTTAGATAAAATCGAAACAGAAATTAAGATTGAGTTTCCTTTAATCGATTTGTTTAAGGTGTGCCTGTGAAAAGACAAACAGCATTAAAAAATCTAGAAAAAATTATAGCTAAAGCCCATAGCATTAATGGCATATACATGACTTACGGTGAAAGCCATGAATGTGTCAAAATTAAGCGCATGTGGGTGTTTGGTAGCGTAGCAAAGGGTAGCAATGAACCCAATGACCTTGATATTTTTATTGAGGTCATCACGCCAAATAATCGTCGTAGAAAAGGTTGCCAAAAGATATATAGAACATTGTCAAAACCGCAATTTTTAGAATCCTGTCAAACGGATAAAAAATTGCATGGCATGTTTATTCCGCGCAGATCTAAAAAATATACAATGGGCGTTCCTAACATGAAAATATCAATAGAGAGCTTTACTAAATGGCTTACGAAGGGAATGCAAAAAGTATCTATTCACTATGTTGAATATGACAGTGTGTTTGATACACTAGATGTCAAGTATTTAATTTATCCGAAAAATACATTTTTGACTTGAGATTAACATGAGCAACCAAACTTTAAGCAAAAAAATATTAAAAAAGACAGTACAGTATCAGCTTAGACAATTTCATCATGACAATCGTTATTATGTAGATGTCGTAGCCTTATCTATCCCCAACAGAATGAAACATATCACGTTGCATTTAGCAAAATACAGCTATGATATATCCAAATTTCATCAAGATAGACAAATATCAAAATCTTTTGTAGATGCGTTTATTATAATTGTTTCTGCAGCCAACCTTTTAAAAATAGAATTAGCTAATTTAGAAATTACCAAAGAAGTAAACGCAAATATCTTAAACGAATACTTAAAAAATTTATCAATTCTTTCAAAAGCTTGTGAAGCTTATGATCATTTTGAAAATCACCCCTATCACAGTAAATGGATTGATGCGATTCAAAATCTTTATTTGGCTTTTATTAAAGAAAGCTTGGATTTAGATGAGGATATTTTTGATAAAGCCAATTTACGATTAGACGAAATAGAAGCTAAAGCTTAATTTTCACTATGTTGAATATGATAGTGTGTTTGATACACTAGACGTCAAGTATTTAATTTATCCGAAAAATACATTTTTGGGTTGATGTAATTCCACCACTAGACGCAATAAATAGTAGTGGAATATTTACTGCAAATTAAGATTATTTCACATAGTGTGGTTTAAAATCTGCTGGGATATCAATATGGTAATATTTTTTCATTGAATCTGTGAAACGATCCCATGATTTTACAATATCACCTTTTAAGTGCATTGCGCAGTCCAAACAATGTTTACCTTCCATTTGAGCCAAAGCATCCTCATGCACATCCATGCCGTTTTTGGTAAAACGCCCAACACACATACCTGAATCGGCATTAATCCAAACGGTGCGATCGTCTGCTAATAGCTCAAAATCTTGTCCATCAGCAGAAACTAATTCTAAAGACTTCATCATCAATTCTCCTTTAAATATCAAAGCTTAATTTTTAATCCACGTTTTTTTATCTCAATCAAAGCCTCTGCATTACCCCGCGCATCATCAACAGGATTATGTGTATGCTTTGTTTTGCGCAGATGTTTAAAGTTTTTTCGCGTGTCTTTGACAAAACCTTTGTATAAGCTGCCTAAGTTTTGCGAGCTAAATCCAAAAGGATTCTCACCTAAGAAATGGTGAAAATACCAACAAACAAACATCCAATCAAAGCCATTGTTGTCGCTGATAAAAATAGGTCTTGACCCCTGCGGCACCACTTCGGTCAACCAATCTTTGAAATTAGCCATGACTAACTTAGGATCGTCGAACTCTAGTGTTTGTTCACGGGTAAATCCCGAAACTGCCAAAGCGTCAGGGTTGAATTTTTCAGAAATGGGCTTTAATTGACCATAAAAAGTCTTATCGAGAGCCTCATCAACGACTACAGCACCAATTGATATCATAGAGTAATCAGATGGAATAGCGCCATCTGCTTCTATATCCACCATAATATAAGTCATACATTTTCCTTTTTAAATTTAATCAATATTTTATATAAAATTGATATATTTTATCATTCAATTATATTCATAATAGCTGAAAAAGCCCTTATTATCAAGCTTTTTAAATAAATTTTATTCGAAAAAAAATATTAATTATTTGACTCCTAGTGTTAATTCAATTATAATATATATAAATCAATCACACAGGAAACTACCATGATCGCTATTCATAATGATGAGAAAATCACTATCAATTCAGATAATGAGTTGTTCAAACAGGCTTTTTTAAACGCCCTTAAGACCGAAAAAAGCATTGCGGTTATTGCTGACAATAAGTACCTCGATCATAAAGAAAAGGTAAATAACGCCGATACTACCATTGCTTTTGGGTTTGGTGTGCTTAATCACTTAAACAAAAAAACCAATGGCGATATGCATCATGTGAAATTCCACACCTTTTCAATCAATGATTTTGCGCCACCGCATTACAAAATGCCTAATCAAGTGCCATTTTTTCTTGATACTGCAACGATCAAAACGGCTAAAGAGCGCATTAAAAATTATTTGGCATTATGTGGCGTAGTAGATAAAGAGTCTGCGGATAATTTCACACAAGGTTTTAATCATCTTGTTAATATTGACAAGGCACCAAATGAAATTGTCATCACCGTTGTCCCTAATTTTGATAAAGTGTCGCATTTATTGCCTTTTGCGTACACGGAAAATGTCAACTTATCCACGACCTTAGATTTCGTTATTCGTTCTAGCCGTGTGAACAATGAATGCGTAATCGCACTGGCTATCAGCGTCACTAATACTTATACAGAAGCCCGTAGCCATGTGTATATCGAATTTCCATTCACCGATTTTATGCTGGCGTGTTTTGCCTAATATTGTTTTTGCTTAACCTTATGACAGGCGCCGTTTTTACGGCGTCTTTTTTATGGCTAATTAATTGTTAATGCGCTATCCCTAAAAGCTATTAAGTTATAAAACCATAAAATAAAAGCAGAAAAATGATCCATATCATCACGCCCACCTTGCAAAACCACTTATTATTATATATACTATATAGACCAAACACAATCAAAGAGGTTTACATGGTCATCGATCACGCCAATTCACAATTAGTTATCAATTCAACAGTCGCTAAACTAATCACTAAAAGCCATTGATATTAATGGCTTTTTGATAATTCACTAGCAGGAACATCGGTAAATAACGTTGCCATACTAAGCCTACCAAACGCTGTTAAATATTCCATTCGATAGCGAAGTAAATTATAAACTATTGCTTGATTTAACTTCTTTTTATCTGCAGCGTATAATCGATTGTTTTTATAAGCCAATTTCAATTCGTTTCCTGTTAACCCATCTAAATCTGTAAGATCGTCCCAACCAATCATCATATCTGCGATCTCAAGGTCATCATCACTAGTAGGAACGATGCGTTTTGCAATCAAATCATCTTTGTTTTTCTCAACCTGTTTACTAAAACTATCAATCTGCTGTTGGGTTAATCTTATTTTCATTTACATTACTCCGAATTTTCTAATGAATGATAAAATCATCTTGCTAGATATTATCACACAAAACAATACCTTTGCCCACCAATAGTTGTTCAACCTAATTATTTTTACCTAATCACATATTAGGGTATTTTTATTTTAAATTTAAAAAAACTTGATTTTAATTTCTATATGTATTATAATTCATTTAAATCAACCAAGTAAGGAATGTTATTATGTTTATCATGCAAAATAATGAGCAACTCCATATCAGCTCAATTAAAGAAAACGCTGTTGGGGCATTACTAGATTCCATAAAACACACCAAACCCATCGCATTCATTGCTGACCGTGAGCATTTTTGGAATAACAATGACGATATGGAAGTCGATGATGGTGACTTTAGTATTCCCAATGATGTAATTGCTAGCATGGTAGAAAATAGCAACGGTAATACCTATCATGTGCTATTAGAACGCCAAGCCGCTAATGACTTAGATGACGAAAACCGCAATATTCCTAATCACGTTGCCTACTTTATTGATGTTGAACAAATAACTGAACTTGGCAATAAACTTAAACACGGTTTAGCCTTATGGGGTGTCGTCGATCATACCTCAGCAAAAGCCTTTGCTAAAAAATATAGCGAATTAAGCAAACAACACCTTGTTCCATCGGAAATTAAGATGTTGGTGTTGGGTTATCTTAACAATATGCAAACCGAATTGCCTGATGAGTATTTTGAGTATATGTCATTAATCAGTGAACTCAACTTTGTTTTGTCGTATTCGGCTTACTATACACAAACCACGATAGAATGCGTGTTAAGCTCTCAGAATGGTTATGATGGTTCTACTTATCATGTTAATCTAACTTTTGATTTAGATGACCTGATAGATGCTTTGTACTAAATCACGCAATCTTTTGTCTAGGACATAGGTTGCAACTAAAGAATGATTGGTAAAATTGCCAATCATTTTTTTTTCGCAGACCTGCTAATATATTAACTATTTTTATGCCTAATCAATATTCGCTGACATACCTTATGGAATTATTATTTATTGCCTTTAGCACGATTATGGTTTACACATAGCATTTCACAATTATCAATGGTGCTTAAACCACCTTTCGTCCATATAGTGATCGATGTATTAAGATTAGTTTGCATTATTGATTTCCTTTTTGGTTGGAGTTTGGTTTTTGTGTTGAATTAATAGTCTTTTATAAATTGGTTTTCCATTAATTGATACATTCATATTAACATCATCATCCCAACCATCGGGTTTACCATAACTATATGAACAACCCAAAATCTCAAACTGCTCAGGACAATACTTATCTAAAAAACTAATAGGAACACCCATCACGCCCTCGTAGTCAGACGGAATGCCGTCAGTACGCGGCACCTCAATAGCATCATAGTTATCGTATTTTTGGTAGGATTTAGAATTGTTTTTAATTTGACTATTAAAACGCAGATTATTATCCATCGTATCAAGATCAAGCGGTTGGTGGCGTCTGCCATGCTCAATATTGGTTATCCAAATTGATGGGACATTCTTGTAATTCACATTATCAATGATTTTATCAACATCATCCTCATTCTTGGTTTCAAACCACATGCCGCCACCCCATTCCTCTCGACCAGACCATAATTTATTGTTTTTGAGTAGTGGGAAAACCTCTTTGTAGGTTACACAGTTTTTATTGGCTACCATCGCAAATTGCTTGTTAGCTTCAACTATCCACACCAAGAACTCACGAAATAAAGAAAATGGGGGATTGGTAATAATGATATCAGCCGCGTCACGTAACGCACTTACTTCGTCGCTACGAAAGTCACCATTGCCTTGTAAGTAATCCCATTGAAAAGCATTTTTCGCGTCACTATCGTTGCTATTTCGACATAGTATCAGCACCTTTCCTTTACCATTAAGACTATCATCATCTTGAGCACAACAGGTGCTAATAAGCTTCTTTAACCCCAACTCGTTAAAGCAGTCAATAAAAAATTTAGTGAAGTTTGACCATGTAGGATCGTCACACGGCAACAATACCACCTTATCTTTAAATAAGTCTGGGTTGTACTGTAGATAACTTCTTATTTCTTTGTCAATGTCGTGGTATTGGGTGTAAAATTCGTCGTTTTTTGCGATTTTGGCTTGAGAAAGGTTGTGGTTTTTAGTAGTCATTAGAAAAACCATATTAATCAATATGGTGGAATTTTAATCAATTTTTAATAAAAAAACCACTCAAAAGAGTGGTTAATCTGTAGTTTATTTTAATTTTTACAGAAGTGTATTATTTATTGCCTTTGGCGCGATTATGGTTTACACATAGCATTTCACAATTATCAATGGTGCTTAAACCGCCTTTCGTCCATGCGGTCACATGATCAGCTTCCATATCTTTAAAGTCCCAAATCTTAGTTTTGTTGCTATTATCACCAATTGCACACAACGGACAATTTGACACCTCAAGCTGTTTGGCTTTTTCGGTTTGCGCTTTATACACCTGTTTTTTGGTGTTTTCATCAAAGACACGAATGTTTAGTAGTTGAGTTTTGTTGCCACCATCTAGCACGTACTCAAAGATACCTTTTTTGCTTTGCACACTAGGATCGCCATATAAATCATCAATTTGCGCTTTAATAGTGTTTGGGTTGTAAGAGTTGTGCTTATACTTTTCGTACAAATCACCCCAATTTAAACCACACATTTCTTTTTTGGTATCAATAAATACCGACATAGCCCAATCAATTACCGTGTTAAAATAGGTGGATAATTCGGTGATATTATCATCATTACGATGTTGGCTCATGTAATTTTCAATATCACCTTTGCTTATCCATGATAGGGCGGTGGCTAAAATCTCTTGACGTTTTACATCGCCTTTAATAAATGCTTGCCAACGCTTTACATTGCTATTTTGTGAATTACTAAATTGTGCTTTGGCGAGATTAACAAAACGACCCGAATAAACCGCGTTAAGCATCTCTTGATCGTTAAGTGGAATACCTGCAATATTGATAGTGCGGAACCAATCTTTAATCTCACTTTCAGTACCATCACATTCATAAACCAAAATACTAGTATTTAGGATTTTTTCTTGTTGATCTTTAGGTAAGCTAGTGAAACGATGTGGGATGCCATTGTCGTCTAAAACGGAAAATTTGCCTGTAACATAACGTCCAATACTAGTAATACGCTGCTGTCCGTCAAGCACCTCAAATTGATTGTCGCCTGTTTTATTAAAATAAACCAAACCCAAAGGATAACCTTTTAAGATTGATTCAATAACCGCAACATCGCGTTTGCCATCGGCATAAATGTAGTTACGTTGATACTCAGGTTGAATGGTTAGTGACCCTGATAAGCCAAATAAGCCTTTACCCTCGTATTCATTATAAGCAAAACCGTCACATAGCTGTCGGATGGTGATGTTGGTATTTAAATTAGTTTGCATGATTAGTTTCCTTTTGTGGGTTAATGTGTTTAATCAAAATTCTCATGTATGGAACGACTAATTTACCATCTTTATCTTTATAACAAACGAAACCACGCCTAAAAGCTTTGTTTTCTTTAAATAAAATAGCACATTCATCGTCTGTTAAATTGGCACTCACCCCTAGTTTTTGCCCCATTTCACCATGAGCCATACCAATAATCTCAAATTGTTCGGGACAGTATTTATCCAAAAAGCTAATTGGTACGCCCATCACGCCCTCGTAGTCACAAGGAATTCCATCAACTCTTGGTATTTCAATTGCATCATAATTGTCATATTTTTTATATGAGTTAGGATCTTTTTTGATTTGATTATTGAAACGTTGATTGTTTTCCATTGTGTCAAGCTGTAGCGGTTTATGGCGTCTACCATGCTCAACGTTAGTAAACCATAAGGTATTTCCCATTTTTTGCACATCACCATTTGGTAAATTGTATTCTTTGGCACCATTATATAAACCCAACCACATTTTATTTTCTTTTATTAATGGAAATACTTCTTTATAAGTTATAGCATTCATATTGCCAATAATTGTAAAGCTCTTACCCGCATTAACAATCCAAGCCAAAAACTCGCGGAACAAAGAGAATGGGGGGTTAGTAATAATCATATCCGCTTCATCACGTAATTTAGTTACCTCGTCACTGCGAAAGTCACCATCACCCTGCAAGTATTCCCACTCTAAATCATTAAGATCGATAATCCCATCTTGATTTACATCGCGTGTTAGCGTAAAAATTTTACCTCTGACCTCGCTATCATCGCCGTCATCTTTAGGTTTGACATAACTAGTGCTGATGAGTTTTTTAAGCCCCAAATCACTAAAACGTTGAGCGAAGTATTTAGTGAAATTCGACCATTCAGGGTCGTCACAAGGGAGTAAAATTACCTTATCCCGAAATACATCAGGGTTGTAGTCTAAATACGCTTGCATTTCTTTTTCAATGTCATAATACTGAGTATAAAATTCATCGTTTTTAGCTTGTTTTGCGCCATGCAAGTTGCTGTTTTTGCTAGCCATATAATCCTCTCTGTTTGCTGGGTATTAGCTATTATAGCTTATTTTATTATATATATCAAACATTTTACTCTTTATGCTTAATGAATATTCGACTATACATGCGCTTATTGTCAATATAAGGTCTATCTAGCTTGCCCTGCCAGTCAGGATTAACAAGCGCAGGTAGTAATCCATCTTTGACTTCAAAATCCATACCCAATATTTCAAACTGATCAGGGCAGTATTTATCCAAGAAGCTGATTGGTACACCCATTACACCCTTGTAGTCAGATGGAATGCCATGTACTCTAGGCACCTCAATAGCATTGTAATTATCATACTGTTTATAGGAATTAGCTTCTTTAATGATTTGAGTATTAAAGCGCTGATTGTTTGATTGCGTATCAAGATCAAGCGGTTGGTGACGTCTGCCATGCTCAATGTTGGTAAACCAACCAATATTACCAAAGGTAGCAAAATAAGCACCGTTATCAATCACGATATTTTTACGGTTGCTTTCATCGATATCGGTTTTTGGAACAGCAAAGCGCTTAACCGAATGAGTGCCAAGCCATAATTCGTTTTTCTTAATAGAGGTAAATACGTCTTTGTAGCTAATGGCGTTCATACTACCAATAATTGCAAACTTTTTACCCCCATCCATAATCCACGCTAGAAACTCACGAAATAAAGAAAAGGGTGGGTTGGTGATAATAAAATCCGCTTCATCACGAAGCTTAGTTACTTCGTCGCTACGGAAGTCACCGTCGCCTTCTAAATATTCCCATTCCAAATCATTAATATCAACAACCCCGTCGTGATTAATATCACGAGATAAGGTAAAGATTTTGCCTTTAGCATCAGAGCTGGCGTGATTAGGCTGGACATAGCTAGTGCTGATGAGTTTCTTTAGACCTAACTCACTAAAACGCTGAGCAAAGTATTTAGTGAAGTTTGACCATTCAGGGTCGTCACAGGGTAACAACACCACTTTATCTTGAAAAAGCTTAGGATTGTAATCTAAATAAGATTGCATCTGTTTTTCAACATCAAAGTATTGGGTATAAAATTCATCGTTTTTGGCTTTTTTAGCGTCGCCTAAATTACTGTTGTTACTCACTAATACCTCCTAGTTATTTTCTGAATAATGCCTATTATACAGCATTTTATTATATATATCAAATAGAATAAACAAATAAATTAAATCTAAATAGACCTTTTGATTTTTTTTACTATATGTTTTATAAAATACCAATAGATAAATTTTCCACCCTAACTCACAATTAAAAAACCACCCATTATGAGTGGCTTAGTGTAATTATTGGCTTACTTTTTTTCATAAAAATCCGTGCGTAAGTGACCTTATTATTGACCATCGGTCTGCCTTCTTTATCACCTAAAAATGGAATGCCCACCACAGCCTCATTGTAAGACGCCGATGCACATAACCCTAAAATCTCAAACTGTTCAGGACAATATTTATCCAAGAAGCTAATTGGTACACCCATCACGCCCTCGTAGTCAGACGGAACGCCGTCAGTACGTGGCACCTCAATAGCATCGTAATTTTGATAGGTTTGGTAAGCATTTGGGTCTTTTTTGAGTTGATTATTGAAACACATATTATTAGCCTGTGTATCAAGATCAAGCGGTTGATGGCGTCTATCATGCTCAATGTTAGTGAACCAACCAATATTACTAAACACAGCGTAATGCACATTATTTTTAGTCACGATATTTTTGCGTTCATCAGCCAATTCGGTGGGAATGCTAAAGCGTCTCACGCCATTATTCCCCAACCACAATTTATTAGCCTTGATAAGTAAAAATACTTCTTTGTAAGTAATGGCATTCATGTTGCCAATAATCAAAAACGCTTTATTGGCTTCAATAATCCATGCTAAAAATTCACGGAACAAAGAGAATGGGGGGTTAGTGATAATAATATCTGCTTCGTCGCGCAATGCCTTGATTTCATCACTGCGAAAATCACCATCGCCCTCCAAATACTCCCACTCTAAGTCATTTAAATCGATAACCCCATCTTGATTGTTATCGTGGGTTAGTGTAAAGATTTTACCTTTCACTTTTGACTTGTCTGCGTCATACTGCGGACTGTTCTTTTCCACGTCTGAAGGCTCGTAATTAAACTCAAGCAGTTTGGTGGCGTAAGCATAGCTGGTACTGATAAGCTTTTTAATGCCTAAAAAATGGAAGTTTTGGGCAAAGTACTTGGTGAAGTTTGACCATTCGGGATCGTCGCATGGCAACAAAATTGTTTTACCACGAAAGGCATTTTCGTCATAATCGAGATACTCCTGCATTTCACGCTCAATATCAATATATTGAGTATAGAATTCATCGTTTTTGGCTTTCTTTGCCGCAGATAAGTTACTATTTTTGATTTGTTCAGTCATTTGGGTTCCTTATTGGGCTGTAGCTGGATTTTTGTGTTTGATTAAAATTCGAGCGTAATTTTCTTTGCCATTTGAAGTGAAGCGCTTGCCGTAATGAGGATTATCAGCGACATATCGATCAATCCCAACAATCTCAAACTGTTCAGGGCAATACTTATCTAAGAAACTAATCGGAACACCCATAACACCTGCATAGTCGCTTGGGATGCCGTTGGTCTTAGGGATTTCAATAGCATCGTAATTATCATACTTTTGATAAGAATTAGGATCTTTGATAATGCCCTTATTGAATTTAAGGTTATCCGCCATTGTCATAAGCTCTAATGGTTGGTGGCGTCTGCCATGTTCAATGTTCGTATACCAGAAAACACAAGGAACTCTATTAACTTTTACACCATTTTGTTCTTTTTCAAACTTATAACTATCAGCATAAACAAAGCATTCAGGAACCCTAAAATACATTCCACTATTGAAATTAGTTACACCTAGCCATAATTTGTTTTCCTTAATCAAAGGAAATATATTTTTGTAAGTTATAGCATTCATATTGCCTATAACAGCAAATTTTTTATTGCCTATCATAATCCAGTCTATAAATTCTCTAAATAATGAGAATGGAGGGTTGGTGATAATCATATCCGCCTCGTTCCTTAAAGCAGTAATTTCATCACTACGAAAGTCACCATCGCCCTCTAAATAACGCCATTCCAAATCATTAATATCCACCATGCCATCTTGATTTAAGTCCTGTGTCAGTGTGTAGATTTTACCTTTTTGATAATGTTTATCATCGCCTTCTGACCGTGCGCTATGCGCAAAACTAGTGCTAATAAGTTTCTTTAAACCCAATTCAGTAAAGCGTTGTGCGAAATACTTGGTGAAGTTTGACCATTCAGGATCGTCGCATGGCAATAAAACAGTTTTTCCTTTAAACACATCAGGGTTGTAATCAAGATACGCTTGGATTTCCTTTTCGATATCATAATACTGCGTGTAGAATTCATCGTTTTTTTCACGTTTTGCCGTATGTAGATTACTGTTTTTTTTGCTCACCATATTATCCTACTGGTCTTTTGATTATCTATTCATTGTCTATTGGTTGTCTTTTGGGTTTCCATTATAGATCATTTTAATATATAAATATCAATAAAAAACCACTCATTAAGAGTGGCTTTAGTTATTTTCACTTAGATATTTTTAGCTAGAGAAGGGTAACTTGATTATGCGTTCTCGTTTTTTTATTAAATTCTTTATGGTCATTTTCTCTGCATGTTGCATAGTCTATTCTCTTTGGTTTGTTAAAACGGCGTGTTTGCCTTGACAATGTTAACAGTACACCCTGTTATAGTCAATGTTACAACCAACAATACATTAACTATCCCATCAATCAAAAAATATTAACACAAATTTTTTAAGCAAATAAGTTGCTTTTATTAGGCATATAATTTAGAATGACACTCATAAGACTGGTTAATATTATTTGATAATTAAGGAGGGTGATATGTTGTAAGTTAACTAAACGAGGACTTAAACATGTCAAGATCAAGAAAAAAAACCCCTCTTTTCTACATGAATATTTGTAGCCAAAAAGAATGGAAAACTAAATATAATCGTATCTATCGTCGCAAAGGCAAATCCCTTATTCATCGTTATTTAAAAAACGACGATATTGACTATGTGGATGGTAATGTAAGACGCAAAACTTATGCCGACCGATGGTTAAGTCCATCAGACGGAAAATGGGAAGTCAAACTTATTTGCGAGGATGACTTTTACAACAAACCCCGATTTGGATTTGGAAGTAAATGTTTCTTTTATTGCGATGATTACAAAGATTACGATGCTTACTTGATTAGCTATAAAAAACGTTATGTTTTTAAATAAACAAAAGATGCAAGCTTAGGCTTGCATTTTTTCATCAGAATTCCTTACACACAGAAACACCGCGCCTTTAGGTCGGTGAGGAAGTGTGTTGACTAGTTTTAGCTAAATCCCTATAATAAAGGGGTGACTGTGAGTGAATGAGACAACCGTTATGCCCTTTTAAGGTGATTAAGGCACTCATTCACGGGTAAACCACACACAACGCTAACCATTTAAACATGGTAAGTCAGGTGCAAGCATTTGGCTTAAGGGCGAAGTCAATCGTCCATATATCACCACAGCCCTAGTTTACTAGGGTAATAAAGGTGGGAGTACCTAGTACGATGACCACAGGTGAGTGATAAGCTTATAAGCAAGCCCCTTGCTTTAGCAAGAGGTTATTGACTGATAACTAGGTGACAAATATGGCTGATAAAGATATAGAGTTGGATGATGTAATCGACGTAGAATTGGAAACTCAAAATGAGGTCGAGCACCCATCTATGTATGCGGTTATTCTGCATAATGATGATTATACCCCTGCGGAATACGTAGTGTATATTTTAGTAGAATATTTTAAAATGGACAGTACGGCAGCTAACAAAACGACTTGGCGCATTCATCTTGATGGTAAAGGCGTCGTAGGTATTTATCCTAAGGATATTGCAGAAACTAAGTCCCAACAGGTCAATGATGACGCACGGAGTCAAGGCTACCCTCTAACCACCACCATTGAGAAACAGGACTAAAAAAATCTATTTTTTTGTATTTTAAGTGTTGACAGTAATTTTATTTGTGATATGATGTTTCCATATTGCAAGGGTAGCGATGTTAGCCTCCTGTTAGTTTGTTGATGATAACCCTTGTAATGTCAGCCGTGATTTCTATCACGGCTTTTTTAATGGGCTGGTAATATTGCCGAACATTATTGATTGTGATACCATGACTATTCTCAATAACACGGAATAGAGAAAAATGAAAATCTACTTTGCCTACCGTTCTCCCTATCTACCCAATCATCGTCATTTAAAAACCTTTGAAGCCGACTCTATTTTAGATTGGTTTCAAAAAAATTGGCATGAGTTTCAGGATAATAATTCTTTATCTGATGAAAGGGAACTAGAAAGACAAAAAAACTTCTTTGGCGTTAATGTTTACGGTTGTTGGGTAGATGAGGACGTTAATGCGCCACAAAGTTACGACGAGTTATTTGACGTTATTAACAATAAAATGAATTATCTGTTAGAAACTGAACTTAGCAAGGATTGTATTCAGGTTTTAACCGATGATGATGAAGTTGATTTAGTATGGTATGTATTCACTGAGGAATATAAAAACGCCAATATGGATAAGTTGGCTATTTGGTTTTATGACAAATTACCTCATCGTGTAGACGAGAAAAAACCAATTACTACTACATTAGAATTAAAGGATAATATCGCTAAATTTGATTTAGATTTAGATCATAATAACAGCAACTTGATTTATGGGTTAGTAGTAACTTCATTTAATGATTTTGTTTACGGTTCTCAAGGGTTCGTAGTCAAAGGCACTGAGGTTGGCACCTTATTTAAGAATGTTCAACGTCTAACCCCAATCCCTGACAGTTATGCTTCTTATTTGCTAGAAGTGTTGAAAGAGGTGTACCAAGAGGAACCTTACCTACCTGCTCAGGTGCTATGGTCTAGAGCAATGGACTTTAGCTTGAATAGTGACGAGCTTAAGAAAAGAACAATGCGACACCCTGCGAATGATGAAAATTACCCTGTTCATTTCTACTCAAACTGCAATGATCACCTTGTAGAAACCTATCGTTCAGATTTAGGTGAGTATTATGATTACTGCGTAGTGTTTGATAAAGCATGGGCTAATCAATACCCACAATTAGCAAAATCTATTCTAGGTTTTGCAGATGATTGGAAAATTTGACTTTTCCGTCTTGCACCACCGACTTTAGGTGGTGTTTTCACGGCGACGGATGATAAATTTGCTTGACTGTTGCTTGACAGGTCAATGATTATAAATCATATTTTAATTGTTTATTTTAAATAATGTTTTTAATATCAATTAGTTGTACTTATGATTTTGCTTGACTGTTGCTTGACTGATGGTTAAGCATATTTTTTTAAAAAACCACTAACAACTTTATGTGCGCGGAGTTATAATCCTTTTTATTTCAAAGGTATAATATCATGAAGCTTAAATATTTATCCGCTGCTATCGCTTTTGTTGGTATGGGTGGCGCAAGCGTAGTAAACGCTGGTGTTTATAATTACAATCCAAACAACTACAATGTGATTGATATGCGTAAGCACACCACGCCTGTCCCGTCCGACCGTTATTTACATAAGGATAAAAACCTACCTTCAAATGTGCGTGTCATTACCAATGAGCGTAACAACATGAAACCTCATGGTCGTCCAGCGATTGCTCGTGACACATTAGAAGCAGAGGTCATGCGCGACCCTGCTGAACCTATTGATGAGCAAAAATTAATTGATGAATCATTGCAGGATGATGACGACAATCAAGACGTTCAGTTAGATGACTATGAAAGACCTATACAAAAAAAATCAGGTCATAGACATTAATATCTGCTAAAAAAAGCCCCAAATATTTGGGGTTTTTCTTATTTTTTCGCTTTAGCAGGTAATGTTTCCTGCGTAGGCTGCGGCGCCGATGATGGAGTATCAAAAAAAGCATTATATTGATTTTGTTGTGTTGCCTTGAGCGCATTATCATACAAATGAACATAAATCTTTGTTAAGGTTAAGAACTCTATTGGGTAAATTTTTCTATCAGCTTTAATTTCTTTTAATTTATCCAAAAACTGCGGGTTATTAACAATTTTAGGAATTTTAAATAGGGCGAACAACTGTAGCCGATCAGAGGTAAAGACTTGAGCTTCACTATTTAAATTGGCTTCAATCTGTTTGTCATAACAGCCTTTAATGTTGCTCAGATCAACCTTGTATTTGTTAGTATCAAGAATAACCATTCCATTGACACTATCAAAACTAACAGCAGACGCTGGTAACTTGCATTGCTCAATAATAGGTTTGATATCAAAGACTGCTTTAGCACCACCACGCCAGTAGTAATGGGTTGCTAAATAATCATTAGCATAATTTTCTGCTACAATCGGCGATAACCGCTCAGCAGTCTGTTCATTTTTAATTTTTTGACTGTAAAATAAACCGCCTAACCCTGAGGTAATAATCGCCGTGATAAACAGCATTATAAGATAATTAGCTTTGTGTTTCATGGAATCACTCTTTGTTAATTTTAGGCTATTGATTCTAGCTCATTGTTAGCTAAGGCATCAAGCATGGCTAGTTTCCTTAGGTTACATCCCTCATTCCAACTGTTAGATTCGGTATTGAGAGCAATTTAAACCATTATAAAGAATTTTGTTAAAATTATCTTAATATATTTGCTTGTGAGTAATATTTTCACCAAAGCAGTAAGCAAAAAAATGATTTTTAATTTATTATTTTCTCGTAATAGTTGCTTTTGATGATAATATATATTATAATGCTTATATCAACCAAACACAAAGGAGTATTTTATGGATGGCGTCTTAATAACGCAAAACAGTAAAGAATTACTAACCAAAGAGCAGGTTCAAGCGATGTGCGAAAAGATTGCAAATGATTTGCGCACTAAGATTCCAAATACCCCTGTGAATTTAATTTTGGAATATCACGAAAAATATACAACCAATGAAGGTTCTTTTGATGGTGAATTGGAAGTTGGTGATATCGATACAATCCATGTTCGCTTTAAACCTCACTACATTCGCTCAAATGGTAAAGGTGCAATGTGGCGCGAACTCTCAAAAATATCAATACGTCGTTGGTCGCAAGACTACAATAATCAGGATGGCACAATCAATACGTCTGTCATGCAACAAGAAGCTAAGATTATGCTTGACCTAGCCAACAATATTGATGCTGTTAAAACAGCAATGTGCGATGTTTACAGCATCATTTATCACTTCAATCATGATTTAGTTTACGAAGGCTAAAACTTATTGCTCTGATCCCATCACCACCAAACTTAATATCCACGCCCTAAAACGGCGTGGTTTTAAGACCCAAAAGAGCAAATATCGGACTAAACCCTTGTTAAACTCACACTTACCAACAATATATCTTGATTTTAAAATACCTTTTATCAATTAATAAGGTTGTATTTTTAAATCATTTATATTATAATTAATTGATAGAAATATTAGGGAATTAGTTTTATTATGCTAAGCAGTATTTGTATTCCACCTTATTCACAGCATAGTCTAGCTAATAGTTTTATTAGTGCGATTTCAGCAACGAAGCCTTTTTCTTTTTTGGCACATACGAAATATCGAAAGGCGTATGATGTTTATAGCAATGTAGATGATCTTACTACGTCGTATATTGATATCCATACAGCTAGGAACAACAATCCTGATAAAACTCTACTTGCTAGTCCTTTGGATAATATAGCGCTTTCTAAAATCCATGATATGTTAATTTTGATTGACCAAGAGAACATGTCACGAATTAAAATGTTTTTAATTAGTTTAGCGCGAATGATTAACGATAACCGTAATTTCTTATACGTCAAAGATATGTCATTTAACTTAAATGCTACTTATGCAATAGGCGAGGGTAATGAGTTATACGGTAGTGGCATTTTCCCATTCATTCATGAAAAAACGATTGTCGCGTCAGTTGCCAATCACAATGGTAAAAATGTTGTTGGTTTCACTTTTACAGCTTATAACAAAGAGAATAGCTCGGAATTAGTATCAACCAATATTATTATTCCTTTGTCTAAAATACTAACCTTTTTTGGACAACATCTTTTTCCAACCACCTAATAAGGATTTATTATGACTTCACCTATCGATATCACATCTCATGCTTTTAAAGACTTTTTTAAGGGCATGACCAATAAAGACATGATTGAGCAGTTAAAATTGGATAAATCATTAAATAACGACACTGCTATGCCCACCCCGAAAACATTACCACCTATGCCTAAACATCCAAAAGTAGCATAGAACAAAAGACCCAATCGATTGATTGGGTTTCTTTTTACTAGAATAACCTTTATTATTTTCACATGTGGACAATTTGTATTTTAAACCAAATAGGTTTTTAATATCTCATTAAAAGTTGAATTGTCGCTATCTTTCTGTTATAATATATATAAATAAATAACCAACGAGGTTTATGATGACAACGATTGTTTCTCAACAGGATTTATTACTTGATGATTATAGTTTCATTGATGGTTTAGATATCACAACGGTCAGTGATGCTATTAGGCTTTCTACCACTTTATTTACAGGTGATGAGCGCACAGCTACTTTCCGCTGGCTTAAGTTAGCCGTTCAAGATGCCATTAATCATAATCGAAATCTTGATAACGCCTTTTTGGTAGCTGGGCGACTAGAGGGCTTGGACTTTAGTAATTATGACAGCAAAAAAATTACAGGCGTGGATTTTAGTAATGCTTTGCTCGCTAAATGTAATTTCGAAGGTATGTGTTTTGAGCGTTGTAATTTTTCAAATGCTGTAATGTCAAATATGGACTTGAGCAAAACAACTTTCCAAGACTGTAACTTAGATGGTGTTTTTTACAACAACATCAAAGAACAGCCACGCAATATTTGTGAAGCCTAGAGCGTAATCCAAAATAATAAAAGCACCTAAAAAGGTGCTTTTGTACTATTTTCCTACGGTGGCATAGTACCCGCGCTCGATAGATCTATTTTAAGAAATAGACTCAAGTGCTATTATAGGCTATTAAGTTATAAATGACAAATAATAAAAGCAACGGGATTAATCATGACAACCAGTAAATTACTTACTACATTCACAAGCCCTCATAACACCGCTAATGCAAAATCCAAAAAAGCCATCCAGCGTCATTTAACCTTATTTAATCGTGAGCATCGACGCAGTAATTACGCTTTAGCGATTATTGGCACCCAAGACGAACAATTTATCATTGGGATTGACGAAAAACAAAATAGCGATAGTGAAGCTATCATAAAACAGTTGGCTTCATTATTACCTGCAGCCTATCCATACGCCTTTGATTTACTTATTGCCAACTTCAAGGATAGTTATATTGTTAGCGAAACAAAGGTGAATTACAACAAATATGATGCAACGGTTATTACTAAAATTGCAGAGTACGTGATGGGGTATATAAGCGACAATCTAGATAAAGCAATCCCAATTAATTCAATATTAACCACCGCAATAAAAAACCATATTATCACCCATAGCGATAGCCTTGTTGAGCAGTTAACCGTGCAGGGCAAATACAAAAAAGATTTCACAATGGTGTTTATCCAATTATTTGACCCCCACACCATACATCATATTGTCACCGATACATTAACCCATTGCTTAAAGCAAATAGATGATTTTCTAACGCAGATGCGAATGACACAGGTTTGATTACGCCTTATCACCAATAACAGAGCAAAAAAAAAGAGCATCATTGAATGATGCTCTCTTGTCACTTACAGGCAATACATTTCTAGGATTTCGTAGTATTCATCCTCGTTACTAGCTTTTTTTCGCATTTCCTGTTTGCAAAGTTCATCAAATCGTGAAATAGCATCAGGGTTGGTTGATTCCCAAATCTGATAAGTCAAAGAGTCCACATTGAACATCCCACCAAACGCATTCCCCTTACTTTAGGAAGGGGTTAGTTTGGTCATGGTGTTGTCACCATGCTGGGTTTGTGGTATAATACCCTAAATATTTTGAGGTTACTACCGTGTTTTGTGGTGTTAAATTTCCCTGTCAT
>ERZ500994.40-NODE-40-length-44087-cov-12.946993_pt1 | contig 44087 bp, 48 predicted proteins | sample MGYA00248878_ERZ500994 | MGnify/ENA primary metagenome ERZ500994 (study PRJEB25958, sample SAMN03398533) | human skin metagenome | study: EMG produced TPA metagenomics assembly of the Human Skin Microbiome Metagenome (human skin metagenome) data set. | reverse complement strand
CGATCAAGCAACCCCCGCGACTGGACTCGCGGCCGCCGCTTGACATAGGAGTAACCCATGAGTCCGGTGACCCACGGCGCTGACACCGCGCGCCTGCACGAGATCGCCGCCCAGCTCGGGCGGTGCGCTGAGGACGTGCGCGACGTCGGCACCACGGGCAGCCGGCTGCTGGCGGTGCTCGGCGACGCCTGGCAGGGCCCCGACGTCGAGCACTTCGCGCACGGCTGGGCCGGCGCCAGCCGGGTCGTCGACGACCTCGCGAGCCGGCTCGACGGCTTCGCCGGCGACCTGCGGCGACAGGCCGGGGACCAGGACGAGGTGAGCACGACAAGGCCGGGGGGCGCCCCCTTCGCCCCGGGCGTGAGCCCCGAGCCCGCCACCGGGGACGGCGACACGGACACCAAGCCGGGGCACGGCATGACCAAGATCGCCCGCTCCCCCGGCGCGGAGCTGCCCGAGGGGCTCGACCCGGACGACCCCGGTGTGCCCGAGCTGATGCAGACGGAGCAGGGCCGCGAGCTGCTGCAGTGGCTCGCCGACGAGGGCATCGAAGTCGTCGTGGGCGGCAACGGCGGCACCTTCTACAACCCCGGCACCGACGTCATCGTCCTCGGCTCCACGGCCGACGAGTGGTCGCTCATCCACGAGGCGAGCCACGCCCGCTCGGACATCGAGGGCCTGACCGTCGAGACCACCGAGGTCACCCGCGACGAGTACGTCACGGCGCAGATCGACGGCGAGGTCGAGGCGATGACCCAGGAGGCCTACTACTACCAGGCGACCGACGGCGAGAGCTCGCTGTCGTCCGACGAGCAGCACATCACCAACTACCTCGTGGCCCACGACGAGGCCGTCGCCGCCGGCGCGACCCCCGAGGAGGCCGATGCCGCCGGGCGCGCCGCGATCCGCGAGCTCTTCGAGAGCGGCTACTACTCCCCGTCGACGGGCGACGGCGACGAGACCTACATGGACTACTACGGCGAACAGTGGGACGAGGACAACTCATGACCGACATCGCGACCATCTCGACGACGACGGACGAGCCGATGCTGGCGTCGGTCATCACCGACGCCAGGACCCGTCTGCGTCCCGTGCCCGTGGCGGCGCTGCGCGGGTGGCGCCTGCTCGACGTCGTCTGGCGCGGCGCATCGCACCCGGCCCGGTGGTTCGTCGCCGTCGCCGACGACGGCCGCGTCGTCGTGCTGAGCGGCCATCCCGAGCGCTGGGCGCAGATCGACGGCACCCGGGTGGGCTCCGCCGACGAGGCGCTCGAGCTGGCGACCGCGCGGGCCGATGCCACCCGTGACATGGCGAAGGGGTGGCGGCTCCTGACCTCTGCCGATGACCTGCGCCTCCGCCCCGCCACCGGGGCGGACGCCCGGCAGCGGGTCGACGAGGCGAAGGAGCAGGTGCGCGCGCTCGTCGAGCCGCCTCGGGTCAGTGGTGAGGGGCCGTGGCAGGTGCGGCTGTGGTCGGTCACCGACGGCGACCTCGTGCTCCACGAGGTGGCCGTGGCGCCGGACGGCGCGGTGACCGAGCGGACCGGCGTCGAGCTCGCCGGCCTGCCGGTGCCGATCGCGCGCTGAACACCTCGATCCGCACGAATGGATTGCGCACAAATCAATTGCGTGCAATGCTTCAGAGGTGCAGACGGACCACCAGCTCGACCAGCAGATCTGCTTCGCCCTCTACTCGGCGTCGCGCTCGGCGACCGCGGCCTACCGCGACGGCCTCGCCGAGATCGGGCTGACGTACACCCAGTACGTCACCCTCCTCGCCCTGTGGGAGCGCGACGGCCGCACCGTCACCGAGCTCGGCGAGGCGCTGCACCTCGACAGCGGGACGCTCTCCCCCCTTCTCAAGCGCATGTCGGCGAGCGGTCTCGTCGAGCGCCGTCGCGAAGGGGAGGACGCCCGCCGCGTGACGATCCACCTGACCACCGCCGGTCGGGACCTCGAGACGCAGGTCGCGGCGATCCAGCGCCGCCTGTACGACGCCGTCGACATGGAGCCCGAGGAGCTGGCGACCCTGCGTCGCCTGGCCCACAGGTTCTGCGCATCCGTCGGCACTCCCACCCTCACCCCCACCCAAGGAGCATGACGATGAAGACTCTCTACACCGCAGAGGCCCTCGCCACCGGCGCCGGCCGCGACGGGCACGGCCGCACCAGCGACGGCCGCCTCGACCTCGACCTCGCGATCCCCCAGGAGATGGGCGGGTCGGGCGAGGGGACCAACCCCGAGCAGCTCTTCGCCGTCGGCTACGCCGCGTGCTTCCACTCGGCGCTGCAGGCCGTGGCCCGCGCCGGCAAGGTCGACGTCGCCGACTCCGCCGTCGGCTCGCGCGTGCACATCGGCCCCAAGGAGGGCGGCGGCTACCAGCTGGCCGTCGAGCTCGAGGTCACCCTGCCGCACCTCGACGCCGAGGCCGCCCAGCAGCTCGCGGACCAGGCCCACCAGGTCTGCCCCTACTCCAACGCCACCCGCGGCAACATCGACGTCACCGTCACGGTCGTCCAGGACTGAGGCGCGTGACCAGCACCCCCACCACCACCCGCCAGATCGTCCTCGCCGCGCGCCCCCAGGGTGCACCGAGCGCCGACGACTTCCGCCTCGAGACCGTCGAGCTGCCGCAGCTCGCCGACGGCGAGGTCCTCGTGCGCAATGTCGTCATGTCGGTCGACCCCTACATGCGCGGTCGGATGAACGACGTGAAGTCCTACGTCGCCCCCTTCGAGATCGACGCCCCGCTCGACGGCGGCGCCGTCGGCGAGGTCATCGCCTCCCGCTCCGACGACGTCGCCGTGGGCCAGCACGTGCTGCACGGCCTCGGCTGGCGCGAGCACGCGGTGCTCCCGGCGAAGTCCGTGCGGGTCGTCGACACCGACGCCGCGCCCGCCTCGACCTATCTCGGCGTCCTCGGCCTCACCGGCCTGACGGCCTACGTCGGGCTGACCGCCGTGGCCGGCATGCGCGAGGGTGACACCGTCTTCGTCTCCGGCGCGGCCGGCGCCGTCGGGCAGGCCGCCGGCCAGATCGCCAAGGCGCTGGGCGCCGGCCGGGTCGTCGGCTCCGCCGGCTCGGCCGACAAGGTCGCCCGCGTGGTCGAGCTGGGCTACGACGCGGCCTTCAGCTACCGCGACGGTCCCGTCGCCGAGGGGCTGGCCTCGGTCGCGCCCGACGGCATCGACGTCTACTTCGACAACGTCGGCGGCGAGCACCTCGAGGCCGCGATCGGCGCGCTGTCGACCTTCGGCCGGGTCGCGATGTGCGGGGCGATCTCGCAGTACAACTCGACCGAGCCGCCCGCCGCACCCCGCAACCTGGCCCTCGCCATCGGCAAGGGACTGACCCTGCGCGGCTTCGTCGTCGGTCAGTACCCCGAGCTCGTCGCCGAGTACCACTCCCGGGCGCCCCAGTGGCTCGCCGAGGGGCGGCTGCGTTCGGACGAGACCTTCCGCGACGGTCTCGACGCCGCCCCGCAGGCCTTCATGGACCTGCTCGACGGTGCCAACATGGGCAAGATGCTCGTCCGTCTCTGATGGCGCCCTCACTCATGTGGTTCCGCCGGGACCTGCGCCTGCGCGACCACCCAGCCCTGCGGGAAGCCGCATCACGCGGCGCGGTGCTCCCCCTCTTCGTCATCGACCCGACGATGTGGGGGCCGGCCGGTGCGGCGAAGACCGCGTGGCTGGCCGCCACCCTGCGAGCACTTGACGCCTCCCTCGACGGTCGCCTCGTGATCCGGCTCGGCGACCCGGCCGAGGTCGTGCCGCGCGTCGCCCGCGAGGTCGGGGCCACCTCGGTCCACGTCAGCCGGGAGAACGAGCCCGGCGGCGTCGAGCGCGATCGTCGTGTCGTCGCCGCGCTGCGCGAGATCGGCGTCGAGGGTGTGGCCACCGGCTCGCCCTTTGCCGTCGACCCCGGCACGGTGCGGACGAAGGGAGGCACCCCCTTCAAGGTCTTCACCCCCTTCGCCACCGCGTGGCGCGAGCACGGCTGGGACGAGCCGACGAGTGCGCCGCGTGGGGTCGAGTGGATCGAGGCCGACACCGACGGCCGGGTCGAGGCGATGCTCGACAAGGCGGCCCGCGAGTGCCCGATCGACCTGCCGACCGCGGGCGAGGACGCCGCCCGGCGGCGCTGGGTGCGCTTCCGCGACGAGGCGCTGGCCGACTACGACCACGATCGCGACCTCCCGGCGGTCGAGGGGACCTCGCGCATGTCCGCCGACCTGCACCTCGGGGTCGTCCACCCCCGCCAGCTCCTCCACGACCTGCGCGGCGAGCGCGGCGACGGGGCGCAGACCTACCGCACGGAGCTCGCCTGGCGGGAGTTCTACGCCGACGTGCTCTGGGCCAACCCGGGCTCCGCGTGGCAGGACCTGCGGCCACTCCCCCTTCGCTACGACGAACCGCAAGACGCCATCGAGGCGTGGCGCGAGGGGCGCACCGGTTACCCGATCGTCGATGCCGGCATGCGCCAGCTGCTCGGCGAGGGATGGATGCACAACCGGGTGCGGATGGCCACGGCGAGCTTCCTCACCAAGGACCTGCACGTGTGGTGGCCCGTCGGCGCGCGGCACTTCCTCGAGCACCTCGTCGACGGGGACCTCGCGTCCAACAACCACGGCTGGCAGTGGGTCGCCGGCACCGGCACGGACGCGTCCCCGTACTTCCGTGTCTTCAACCCCGTCACGCAGGGCAAGCGCTTCGACCCCGACGGTGCGTACGTGCGCCGTTGGGTGCCGGAGCTGGCCCATCTCGAGGGCGCCGCAGCGCACGAGCCGTGGAAGCACGACGACGGGTACGCGCACGACTACCCGGAGCGGATCGTCGACCACGCGGAGGAGCGGCTCGAGGCCCTGGCGCGCTACGACGAGGCGACCTGAGGCGAGCTGCTCGCCGGGTCGGGCATCACGCTGCCCCGACTGCGCTCGTCAGTCCGCGTCGACGCCTCGCTCGACGGTCGTCGTCACCCGCGTCAGGCTGGGTGACGCGGGCGTGGAGCTGAAGCCGAATCGTGGCGGCGGCGTGACCGGGGTGAGGCCGCCGATGGACTGGCCCGACCAGGTGCCGGACAGCGACGTCACCTGCCGCTGGTCGTGCGCCCCGTAGTACTCGCGCCGCCCACCGCCGGCGCTGCCGACGGTGCGCACCCCCGGAAGCAGCCGCCGCGCGATGGGGTCGGCGAGATGCGCGAAGGCGCGGCTGCGCCCCACCCGCTCGGGCACGGTTCGCAGGACCAGGCCGAGGGCCGTGCGCCCTCCCAGACCGATCGTGCACCGCAACGGGCCTGCGTCGAGGCGCCACACGTCATCGTCGACCTGCAGGGCAACCGGGCCGACCCGGACCTCGTCGAAGGAGTACGTGGCGGCGACGTACTGAGCGACCTCGTCGTCCGGCGCCAGCAGGACCCGACGGTCGTCAGGCGTCGCGACCATGACATCGGTGAAGGCCCCGAGGGGCGAGTCCCACCAGTCGCCGACCACCAGCCGCAGCCCGCTGCTGCTGCCCGCCCCGAGGATGCGCCCGTGGAAGCGCTCGAGGAGGGTGCGGGTCACGGCGTGCCGTCGTCACGGCCGGCGACCCGGGCGAGGGTCAGCGAGAAGTCGTCCGCCGCGTCGGTCCAGCTCGTCACCGGCTCGAAGCCGTGCTCGGTCAGCTCGTCACGGAGCAGGCCGAGGTCGAACTTGCGCGAGATCTCGGTCCGCAGGTGCTCCCCCTTCGCCAGGCGCCACGTGCGACCGATCCCGGTGAAGTCGGCCGTGATGTCACGCACCGCACGCAGCCGCATCTCGATGCGCGAGGCGCGGTCGTCCCACGCGGCCTCGTGGACGAGGTCGTCGCGGGACAGACCCGTGACCGGCGTGGTGCGGGTGATGACGTCGACGAGGTTGAGGTTGAAGCGCGCGGTCACGCCTGCCCCGTCGTCGTAGGCCGCGACGAGCCGGTCCGGGTCCTTGACGAGGTCGGCTCCGAGGAGCAGGTGGTCACCGGGGGCGAGGGCCGCGTGCACCATGTCGAGGAACCCGAAGCGCTCGTCCTCCTCGAAGTTGCCGATCGTGCCGCCGAGGAAGACGAGCAGACGTTCACCGGGCTCCCCCGACAGCGGTGGCAGGTGGTGGAAGTCGGCGACCGCCGGCTCGACGTTCAGGGCCGGGTAGTCCGTGCGCAGACGGTCGGCGGCCTCGAGCAGGACCTCCTTGCTGATGTCGAGCGGCGCGTAGAGCGCCGGCCGCCCCTGCGCGGTGAGGGCGTCGAGCAGCTCACGGGTCTTGGTCGCCGTGCCCGCCCCCAGCTCGTGCAGGCTCCGCGCGCCGCTCAGCGCGATGATCTCGCCGCTGCGGTGGGTGAGGATCTCCTGCTCGGCACGCGTCGGGTAGTACTCGGGCAGTGTGGTGATCTCGTCGAAGAGGCGGGAGCCCCGCTCGTCGTAGAACCAGCGTGGCGGCAGGGTCGCCGGCTGCGACCAGAGGCCGGAGCGGAGGTCGGCCTCGAGCTCGGCGCGGCTCATCGGGCGAGTCGCAGTCCGGAGAAGGCCCACCGGGACGCGGCCGGGAAGAAGTTGCGGTAGGTCGTGCGCGGGTGGTCCGGCGGGGTCACCGCGGAGGCTCCCCGCAGGACGTGCTGGTCGTTCATGAACTTGCCGTTGTACTCGCCCACGGCGCCCGGGGCCGTCTCGAATCCCGGGTACGGCAGGTACGCGCTCGCCGTCCACTCCCAGACGTCGCCGAAGGTGACCTCGGCCGCCGGCCCGGGGTGGCAGCGCTCGGGGTCGAGCAGACCGCCGTGCGTCTGGTGACCGCTCACAGCGCGGGCCTCCCACTCCTGCTCGGTGGGCAGGCGGTGGCCCGCCCACCGGGCGAAGGCATCGGCCTCGAAGAAGGAGATGTGGCACACCGGCTCGGCGGCCACCACCGGACGGCGTCCCGACAGGGTGAAGGTCGTCCAGCCGTGGTCGTCGTCCCGGCGCCAGTAGCCGGGCGCGTCCCAGCCCGTGGCCTGCAGGGTCGCCCACCCGTCGGAGAGCCACAGGTCAGGGCGCGCGTAGCCACCGTCGTCGATGAACTGGACCCACTCGGCGTTGGTCACCTGACGGGTGCCGACCTCGACGTCGTCGAGCCACACCCGGTGACGCGGGCGCTCGTTGTCGAAGGCGAAGCCGCTGCCGTCGTCTCCGATGTGCGTGACCCCACCGGGCACGTGCGTCCAGCGCTGCGTGAGGGGGTCGGCCGCGGGGTCGGGGTCGGGCGCCCGCTCGACGTAGACCGGCTGGAGGACATTGCCCGAGAGGAGGTGCTTGACGTCCATGAGGAGCAGCTCCTGGTGCTGCTCCTCGTGGTGGCAGCCGAGCTCGACGAGGTCGAGCAGCGCCTCGTCGAGGGTCCCGTCCTCGAGCCGGGCGACGATCTGCTCCTCGACGTCCTGGCGGTAGGCCGCGACCTCGGCGACGCCCGGGCGGGTCACGTGTCCGCGCGCGGCGCGGGGGTGACGCTCCCCCACGGCCTCGTAGTAGCTGTTGAAGAGATAGCGGAAGGCGGGGTCGCGCGGTCGGTAGGCAGGGTCGGCACCGAGGACGAACTCCTCGAAGAACCACGTGGTGTGGGCTCGGTGCCACTTCGTCGGGCTGGCCTCGGTCATCGACTGCGGCGTCTGGTCCTCGGGACCGAGGTCCCGGGTGAGCCGGTCGGTCCGTGCCCTGACGGCGAGGAACCGCTCGGTCAATGCGGCGAGGTCTGATCGGGGAGAGGTCGTGGTCATGCTGTCCTCCATGCGACGGAGGTTGACGACCACCGTCGGGCACCGGGGAAGTGGAGCTTCGGACGGGTTCGACGCTACACGCATCCCCCGACGAGCGCGCGTCGTGGCCCCGCGTGGGGGCGGCGCGACACGCCGGGGACGCGGCGTCGCTCAGAGGCTGACGGTGCCGGTGTCGCCGAGGTCGGGCCGCCCGTCGCTGACGAGTCCCTTGGCCATCTGGACGACCGTCGCCACGGTGCCGGGCGAGGTCCAGTAGCGCGCGGTGTCGGCCGTGACCGTGATCAGGGTGCTGTTCGGGTCATCAGGGCCGCCCTCCATGAAGGCACCGGCCGACGCGTCCCACAGCCGCCCGAGCAACTCCCGGTCGTCGTTGCGACGGGCCGTGCCGCTGACGCTCACCCAGCCGTCGTCCGTGGCATACGCGATGTTGACCTCGGGGTGGGCCGCGATCGCCCGCACCTTGTCGGTGTCGGCCTCAGTGATGAAGTGGATGGTGCCCGGGTCGTCGAGGTCCTGGGTGCCCATCGGCACCGACACCAGACGTCCGTCCTCGACGTGGGTGAGGACGGCGATCCTCGTCTCCCGCATGATCGTGGCGACGGTCTCGATCTCGGTCTCGCTCATCGTGCGCTCCTTGTGCTCTCGGGGCGGTCTTCGTCGGCTGACTACCCGCTCCACTCGTGTCGACACACGGTACCCGCGGATCTGAGGCACCCGACAGCGCACCTGACCGATGTCGGGGCCCACCTCGGGTGCTCCGTGCCGAGCGCCGCGACGCGCGGCGAGGCCGTCTCGCTCGCCCGGGACGCCGGCCTGATCGGCTGAGGCCTTGTCGCCCCCTTCGCCAGTTGGGAGGGTGGAGCCATGAGCGATCTCAAGAGCCTGGCCAGCGACCTCCTCCGCCTGCACCACACCGACGAGACCCTCGTCCTGCCCACGGTCTGGGACGTGTGGTCCGCGCGTGCGGTCGTCGACGCGGGCTTCCCCGCCCTGACCATCGGCAGCCACCCACTCGCCGACTCGCGCGGGCAGCAGGACGGCGAGGGCATGACCCTGGACGACGCGCTCGACGGCATCCGTCGGATCTGCTCGGCCGTGCGCGTGCCGGTGAGCGCCGACGTCGAGTCCGGTTACGACACCCCCGCCGCCGAGCTCGTCGAGCGGGTCCTCGACGCCGGCGCGGTGGGCATCAACGTCGAGGACACCGTGCACTCGCAGGACCGGGTGCGCGAGGTTGCCGAGCACGCCGACTACATCGGGGCGCTGCGCCAGGCCGCCGACGAGGCCGACATCGAGCTCGTCATCAACGCGCGCACCGACGCGCTGCTCCACGGCACCGACCGTTTCCCCGACCCGGTCGCCGAGGCGATCACCCGCATCCGGGCGTGCGAGGAGGCCGGGGCCCGCTGCGTCTACCCGGTGAAGATCCCCGACGCGGCCACCCTCGCCACCCTCATGGAGGCGACCTCGCTGACGCTCAACGTCACCGCCCACCCCGTCGACGGCGCCCCCTCGGGGTCCCTGCAGGAGCTGCGCGACGCGGGGGTGCGCCGGGTGACCTTCGGCCCGCTGCTGCAAAAGGCGCTCACCCCGTCGGTCGCCGAGCTCACCGGTCCGTGGCTCGGCCGGGCCGGCTTGGCCGACCAGTCGGACTGACCTCCGGCAGACTCGGGCGCATGCGACCCCTCCCCCAGCACTGGCAGCTCGCGAGCGCCGAGGTCGAGCACGAGGGGCGGCGCTTCCCCCTTCGCATCTGGGGGTGGTCGGCGGAGTCGGCCGCCGACGCGGCCATGCGCGCGCAGCACCGGCTCGCCGCGGCCGTCGACCAGCTGACCCGCGGGCGGGCCGGCTTCGACTACTACCCCCGCACGCCCCTGCGCGAGGAGGTCCTCCACAAGGTGCGCGGCGCCGACGGTGCACTGATCGGGGCCGTGACGCGCAACCGGATGGGCGTCGAGGTGCTCAACACCGATGTGCTGCTCGTGGCCGACGTCGACCTGCCGGCTCCGCAGCGCAAGCTGTTTCGCACCGTGCAGCCCGACCCCGGGCCCGCGCTCGAGCGCATCGCCCGGTGGGCGACGGGGCACCCCGACCTCGGGGTGCGCACCTATCGGACCGCAGCCGGCCTGCGGGTCATCATCACCGGCCTGGCGAGCGGGCCTCCCGACCTGACGACCCTCGTCGACCTCGGCTCGGACGACCTCTACGTGCGGCTGTGCGGACTGCACCAGACCTCCCGGGCCCGGCTGACGCCGAAGCCCCACCGGGTCGGCATGCCGAGGATCCGTGCGAGCTGGCCCTACCTCGGTGACGCCCAGCGGATCGCGGAGAAGTGGCTCAGGGACTACGAGCGGGGTTGCGCCCACCGTGCCGTCTGCGAGCTGCTGTCGGTGACCGGTCACGCCCCGGACGCAGACGCCGCCGTGCTCGTCGACCTGCACGACCGGGCCATGCAGGCGACCTCGGGCCAGCAGTTGGCGTGAGCCGGCCCGGGCGCGGGCCGGCTCACGGGCGCGGGCAGACGCGGGCGCGGGCCGGCGCCCAAGGTCACAACCAGCGCCGCACGCTCGCCACGTAGTCGCCGTAGGTCGAGCCGAATCGGTCGCGCAGCGCCTCCTCCTCGGCCGAGACCTGGAAGGTGTCGATGACCCCGACGAACCCGGCCACCGGCAGGATGGCGAGCAGGTCGCGGCGGTGGATCGCGTAGCCGGCGAGCAGCAGGGCGTCACCGAGGTAGATCGGGTTGCGGGAGTAGCGATAGATGCCCTGGCGCACGACCTTGCTCGCGTCGGCCGGGCGGGTCGGGTCGAGGGTCGTGCCCGCGGCGCGGATCTCGCGGATGCCGGCGGCGGCGACCCCCAGGCCGGCCACCGCGACCGCCGCCCCAAGGAGCGACGTGGCAGGTGACGTGGACGACCCCCGGCTCAGCAGGCGTTGCGCCGCGAGCGAGGCCAGCCCGACGACGGGTGGCGAGCGCAGGATCGAGAGGGGCTCCATGCACCAACGGTAGTCGCGTCGGCCCTCCGTGGACAGGCCCCGATGATGACGAGGACCTCACCCCCTCCGCGAGTCGAAGAAGATCCGCGACCTGGATGTCGCGCTCCTTCTTCGACTGGCCATTCCCGGGCCGGGCTGTGCCGCGACCCAGCGGTCCGGACACTGAGTCAGTGTGACTCAGTGCCCCCGGCGCGGTACCCGGTCGGGGTGAAGCCGAGCATCCTGCCGAACTCGCGTGTGAGGTGGGCGTGGTCGGCGTAGCCGAGGTCCGCGGCGATCGTCGACAGGTCGGCTCCCGGCTCCTCACGGACGCGCTCGGCCGCCTCCTGCAGCCGGCGGCGACGGATGATCTCCCCCGGGCTCATCCCGACGTGCGTGCTCGCCAAGCGCTGCAGGGTGCGCACGGACGCACCCAGTCGCGCGGCGAGGTCGTCGACCCGCAGCAGGGAGGGGTCGCTGTCGGCCAGCTCGACGAGACGCCGGGCCGGGACCGCGTCGGGATCTGCGGCCACCGCCGCCCCCACCTGCGTGGCGAGCCAGACCTCGAGCAGCCGCGCTGCGGCGGGGTGCCGTTCGTCCGCGTCGCCCGGGCCGTCCATGACCCGGGTGACGTCCGCGTGGAGGCGGGTCGCCCCCTTCGTCTCGGTGTCGCGGTCCCGCAGCGTGCCCACGTCGCCGACGAGCGCATGGGCCGCCCCCGGACGCAGCAGGGCGCCCACGGCCCAGCCGCACCCGGTGAGGTCGCGCCGCCAGGCCCGGGAGACCGGGCCGTACACCCGCACCGCATCGGCCTCGACGACGAGCTGGCACGCAGGGAAGGGCAGCGTCAGCGCCTCGTGCACCGCCCCCTCCGGCAGGTCCCACTCCGGCACCCAGAACCACCGCGCGAGGGGCTCTCCCTCCGCCGTCGGGAGGATCCGGGAGACCGGCGCCCGGGCGTCCGGACGCAGCTGGCCCTTGCGCGGGATCGCCTCGCTCACGGGCCGAGCGTAGGGGCACCCACGAGGTTGGCGCAGATCTTCAAGCGTCCCGCCCTCGGGCTGCCTAGCGTCGTGCCCATGGACACCACCACCGCAGCGACCGGCCAGCACACCGACCACGGCGTGCCGCACGGGTTCACCAGCTTGACCCCCTTCCACACCGTGCAGGACGCGCAGGGCGCGATCGCGTGGTACGAGCGGGTCTTCGGCGCGCGCACGGTCGACGTGACGCACATGCCGGACGGGAAGGGAGGGACGCTCGTCGCGCACGCGACGCTCGACTTCGGGCGGGGCCGGCTGCAGATCTCCGACCCGATGCCGGACTTCGGTCTCGTCGCACCCCACGAGGACGACGTCGTCTGCTCCTCGATCGCGCTCTACGTGCCCGACGTCGACGCCGTGGTCGCCGAGGCGCAGGCCGCGGGCGCGACGATCCGGGAGCCGCTCGCCGACTTCGTCTCCGGCGACCGCTTCGCCTCGATCCGCGACCCGCACGGGCTGCGCTGGGCCGTCATGACCCGCGTCGAGGACCTGTCCGACGAGGAGTCGGCGGCGCGGGTGCGGGAGTGGGCGGCCGGGCAGGGGTGAGCCCGGCCGCCCCCGCGGTCAGCTCGGGCGACGCTTGGGCGCGTTGGCCTCGGTCAGGCCGGCGTCGCGCTCGACGTGCTCGCCGAGGACGGCATCGATCTGCGCCAGGACCTGCGGCTCGAGCGTCACGCCGGACGCGGCGACGTTTTCCTCCACCTGCTCCGGGCGGGAGGCGCCGATGATGGCCGCGGCGACGTTGCGGTTCTGCAGCACCCACGCGACGGCGAGCTGGGCCATCGACAGGCCGACCTCGTCGGCGATCGGCCGCAGCCCCTGGACCGCAGTGAGCAGGGCGTCGTCCTGGACCCGGCCCGCGATGGAGCCGCCGACCTCCTCGTGGGCGGCGCGGCTCCCTTCGGGCAGGGGCTGACCGGGCTGGTACTTGCCGGTGAGGACGCCCTGGGCGATCGGGCTCCACACGATCTGCGAGAGGCCGAGCTCCTCGCAGGTCGGGACGACCTCGCCCTCGATGACCCGCCAGATCATCGAGTACTGCGGCTGGCTCGAGATGAGGCGGATGCCGAGCTCGCTTGCCAGCCGGTGGCCCTCGCGGATCTGCTCGGCCGTCCACTCGCTGACGCCGATGTAGAGCGCCTTGCCCTGCCGCACGACGTCGGCGAAGGCCTGCATCGTCTCCTCGAGCGGCGTCTCGGTGTCGAAGCGGTGCGCCTGGTAGAGGTCGACGTAGTCGGTCTGCAGCCGGCGCAGCGAGCCGTCGATCGACTCGCGGATGTGCTTCGCGGACAGGCCGGAGTCGTTGTGCCCGCCGGGACCGGTCGGCCAGTAGACCTTGGTGAGGATCTCGAGCGACTCACGCCGCTCGCCCTTGAGCGCCTCGCCGAGGACGCTCTCCGCCTTGGTGTTGGCGTAGACGTCGGCCGTGTCGAAGGTGCTGATGCCGTGGTCGAGCGCCGCCCGCACGCAGGCGGCCGCGGCGTCGGCCTCGACCTGCGAGCCGTGGGTGAGCCAGTTGCCGTACGCGATCTCGCTGATCTTGAGACCACTCTTGCCGAGGTATCGGTACTCCATGCGGCTCACGCTACGCCCGGTCAGGGCGTGACGTTGAGCCGCCCGAGGACGACCTGCGCGATGCCCTCGTCGCCGGTGACCTGCACGTCCGCCTGCTCCGGGTCGATCCGGCCGCCGGTGAGCAGCAGCCACGTGGCGTCGTCCATCGCGAGGGTGACGTCGCTCCCTTCGCTCGGGTCGAAGGGAGCAGCCCTCCCGTCGTCGCCGACCCGGGCAGCGAGCACCCGGCCCTGCGGGCCGGAGATCTCGGCGACGACGGCGGTGCCGACGGGCAGCCGGCGCAGCGCCACGGGGAAGGCGCGCGTCATGATGCCGGCGACGTGCGCGGCCCCGACGCCGGTCGTCGTCAGGGCGCGGCCGGTCGCCCGGCGGATGTCCTGCTCGTGCACCCACAGGTCGATCGGGCGGTTGCGCAGCCAGGTGCCGAGGTCCCACCCGAGCACACCGGCGAAGCCGGGCGCCAGCGCCTTGGGGTCGGACAGGTCGAGGCCGGCGAGCGCCTCCTGGCGACGGGCACACGCGATCTCGAACTCGTCGAGCAGCGTTGCGGCAGAGCGCCCACGGCGCGCGACGACGCCCGCCTCGGTGATGTCCGTGGGCATCGGCTGGTTGGCCGCCGCCTCGACGTCCACGCGCCCGCCGTCGGGCTGCGGCATGCCCGCCGCCTCGGACTCGAGGTGCGCGAGGTGGGCGAGGACGTCCTGGACGGTCCAGCCCGGCAGCGCCGGCCGGTCCCAGTCGTCGTCGCCGAGGTCGCGCAGGACGGCGAGGAGGTCCTGGGAGGCCTGCTCCCAGAGGTCGAGCGGGTCAGGTCGCGTCATGGCCTCACCCTAGGGGCCGACGGGGAGGCCTCCCCATCGACCGGGGCCCGCCCCGGCTCGTACGTCGACGTCACGGGGGGCGAGATCGCGTCCACGCACCATGCTGACACCTAGCCCCGGCCCCGCCCGAGCACACCGAGTCCTGGCGGGCCTCGCACTCGCCGGTGCGTTGACGGCCTGCGGGGCGGATGCCCCCACGAGCACCACCAGCGCGACAGTGCAGAGCAGCACGAGCCCAGGAGGCACGGACATGAAGGACCAGATCGTCACGGCGTTGGAGGACGTGAGCCCGTCGATCGCCCGTGCGGTGCGGGCGGACGGCACCACCGCGACCCCGGTCGATGCGGCGGCACTCGGTGACTGGCAGGTCGTCGACGTGCTCAGCCGCGAGGGTGCGCACCCCCAGCGTTGGTTCATGGGGGTCAAGGGCGAAGGGAGCGAGGTCGTCGTCCTCAGCGGCTTCCCCGAGCGGTGGAGCCGGGTGGCCGAGGGCGCGCAGGTGACCAGCGGCGACCAGGCCGTCGAGCTCGCCACGGTCCGCGCGGACGCCACCCGCGACATGACGAAGGGCTACACCCGCATCGAGGCCGTCGACGACATCCGCTTCCTGCCGAAGCACTCGCCCGAGCAGACCGACCGCATCGCCGCCATCACCCGCGACCACGACGTCACCCTCGCGAGGGCCACCGGTCAGGGGCCGTGGGAGGTGCGGCTGTGGACGGTCACCGACGGCGACCTCGTCCGCCACGACGTCCGGGTGGCGACCGACGGGTCCATCACGGACACCCCCGAGGTCGTCGAACGCGGCCTGCCCGTCCCCGTCGCCCGATAGGGGTCGGCGCCCGGGTGGGAGAATCGGGCGGTGACCACGGACCGACCGGACAGCTCCCCCCTTCGCGCTGTGCTGCTGGGGTGCGGTGATCTCGGGACCCGCGTCGGCACCGCCCTCCATGCGAAGGGGGTGGACGTCACCGGGGTGCGTCGCACCGTCGCGGCCCTGCCGCCGCACATCCGCGGCGTGGCCGCTGACCTGGTGGCCGGGGCCGTACCCGACCTGCCGGCGGACCTGCTCGTCATCACGATGACCCCGGACCGGCGCGATCCGGCCGGTTATCGCACCACCTATGTCGAGGCGGTGCGGAGAGGCCTGGACGCGGTGTTGCGGGCCGGCACTCCTCGACGGGCCGTGCTCGTGTCGTCGACGAGCGTCTACGAAGGGCTCGAGGGCGATCTCGACGAGGCGACCGCCGTTGCGCCGCAGGCGGATCGGCCGCAGATCCTCCTCGAGTCGGAGGCGCTCTTCCACGCGGCCCTCCCCCACGGCACGGTGCTGCGTCTCAGCGGTCTCTACGGGCGGCCCGGCAGCCGGCTCGTGCAGCGGGTGCAGGCCGGCGACAACCCCGACCCCGGGCGCTGGACCAACCGGATCCACCGCGAGGACGCTGCCACCGCGATCACCCACCTGCTGACGATGGCCGCGGATCCCGCCGACCTCTACGTCGGCACCGACGACGAGCCGGCGCTCGCCGGCGACGTGCGCGACCTCGTGGCCGACGAGCTGGGGGTCCCGCGGCCCGAGCCCACCGGGATGCTCGAGCCGACGGGCCGGCGCCTGCTCAACGCGCGCCTGCGGGCGACGGGTGTGGAGCTGCGGTACCCGACCTATCGCGAGGGGTACCGGGCGATCCTGCGGTAGCAGGGCTGACGACGATCAGCCGCCCTCGCCGGCGTCCTCGCGGACGTCCTGCCACTGGTCGGCGTAGTACTCCTCGTAGCCCTCACCGGTGGTCGAGGTCTCGAACTCGACGGCTCCGTCCTCGCCCGCCACGAACATCTCACGCACCCGCTCGCGCCCCGCGGCGTCGGCCTCCTCGGGTGTCTTGCCCGCGTCGATCGCCTCGGTGTAGGCCGTGTCGTAGTTGATCTCGGTGGTGGACCGCTCGATCGGGTAGCCACGCATGCGCATCTCCTTGTCGTAGTAGATGCCCTCCGTCGTGGCGTCGACCTCGTTGTCGATCTGGCTCCGGACGTAGTCCTCCTGCGACACCTTGGTCGCATCCGCACGAGTGCCCTCGGCGTCCCACTGGGCGTGGCTCGCCTCGTGGATCGCCGACGAGCCGTCCGCCGAGCTCGCGATGTACATCGTGTTGCTCTCGGGGTCGTAGTAGGTGCCTGAGCCCTCGGCCGGCGCCAGCGTGACGTCGTTGTCCGCCATCCACTGGAGGGTCTCGCGGCCACGCGGCGAGGCCATCAGCTCCTGGACCAGGGGGTCGTCGGGGTCGGCTCCCGCGGGGAGGGTGACGCCGTCGACGCCGGGGTCGTCGGGTCGCTTGTCCTCGGGGACCTCCGTCACCGGGTCCTCGCCCCACAGCCCCACGCTCTCGAGCACCCCTCGCATCCGGTCGAACACGCTGCCCGGGCGCTCCATGGGACCGTCGCCGTCACGGTGCGGCTCGGGAGACCCGTCGGTCGCGGCGCTGCTGGGCCCCGGACCGCCCGAGCCCGCGCCGCCTCCGCCACCCGCGCGGCTGCTCGTCCGCTCCTGGTCGGCGGCCTGGCGCTGCAGCTCCTGCTCGAGGCGGCTGAGCATGTCGGCGGAGGCGTCGATCCTGGGCCGGGCCACGCTCCACTCGGCGGCGAAGTGCTCCATGTCCGGGCCCATCCACGACTCCGCGAGGACGGTCACGAGCTGGCTGCCGGTCACCCCCACGGTGCGCGTCGCATGGGCGTTGGCGCGAAGACCACCCGCGATCTGGTCGAGTCGCGTGGTGTCGGCCCCTTCGCTGACCGGTGCCATGTCCTCCCCTTCGTCGCCCTGTGCAGGCCTGTGTCGCCGACCCTACGGAGGCGGCAGGCCTGGTGCGATGGGGAGGCCTCCCCTTCCTATGCTGACCGCATGGATCTGCAGGAGATGCTCGACCAGGCCGCGACCGGTGACGTCCACGTCGAGGAGGGCTGGGGGCAGGGGCGCGCGACCTTCGGCGGGCTCGTCGGCGGGCTGCTCGTCTCGGCGATGCTGCCGCACGTGCCGCAGGCGGCGTCGCTGCGGAGCCTGACGGTCAACTTCGTCGCGCCGGTGGCACCCGGAGCGGCGCGGGCCGATGTCGAGGTGCTGCGGTCGGGCAAGAGCGCCACCCAGGTCCTGGCGACGCTGCGGCAGGAGGGCGCTCCGGTGGCGGTCGCGCTCGGGGCCTTCGGCGCGCCGCGCGAGTCGGCGATCAGCGTGGCGCCGACGGCCGAGGCGCCGCAGATGGCGGCGCCCGAGACGATCGAGCCCTTCCCCCACATCGCCGGCATGACGCCCGACTTCTTCCAGCACCTCGACATGCGGCTGGCCGACGGCGGCTTCCCCTACTCCGGCGCGAGCACCTCGCACATGGACGGGTGGATGCGCTTCCGGCAGGCGCCGCCGACCTTCGACATCCGGCACTTCGTCACCCTCGTCGACTGCTGGCCGCCGGCCGTCGTGCAGATGCTCTCCGAGCTCAAGCCGGGCAGCAGCATGACGTGGACCCTCGAGATCGTCGACGACGTCACCGCCGAGCCCGACGCGCACTGGCCCTATGCCGTGCGCACCGATGTCGCCGGTGGCGGCTACGGGCACACCGACGCCCGCGTCTGGCACCCGGACGGGCGGCTCGTCGCGATCAGCCGGCAGACGGTCGCGGTCTTCGGCTAGGCCGGGGTGGTTCGGCGAGCAGCCCGGCGACGAACTGCCCCCTCTGTCGGCCCCCCGGCGGATGAAGTACGACCCGCGCGTCTGGACGCGCGGGTCGTATTTCATTCAGTGGGGGTGGATCAGCGGCGGCCGCTGCGACCGGTGCTGCTCGAGGAGAAGGCGACGACGCTGCCGCCGCGCGAGGCCCCCTGGCGGTTGCCGCCCTGACCCCCGCGACGCTGACCGCCGCCGTTGCCTTGGCCGCCACCGCCGCGCGACTGGCCGCCCTGGCCACGGCCGGAGCCACCGCCCTGACCGCCGCCGTTGCGGTTGCGCCCGGCGCCGCCGCGCTCACCACGGCTTGAGGCCTGACCGCCGGAACCGCCACGACCCTGCGAGCCGCGACCGCCCTGGCCGCCGCGACCGCCCTGTCCCTGGCCACCTCGGCCACCGCCGCGATTGCCTCCCTTCGCCCGGCCGTTGCCCTGCTGGGCAGGAGCCTCGACGACGTAGGGACCGGGGAAGGTGCGCTCGCCCGGGGCGAGCTCGGCGAGGAGCTCGTGGCCGACGCCGACGCGGGTCGTCGTCGGCTTGATGCCGGCCTTGCGGGTGAGGTCGCGGACGTCGCGGACCTGATCGTCGGTCATGAGCGTGACGACCGTGCCCTCGGCGCCGGCGCGCGCGGTGCGACCGGAGCGGTGGAGGTAGGCCTTGTGCTCGACCGGCGGGTCGGCGTGGATGACGAGGGAGACGTCGTCGACGTGGATGCCGCGGGCGGCGATGTCGGTGGCGACGAGGGTCTGCGCGGTGCCCGAGTGGAAGGCCTCCATCGTGCGGGTACGCGCGTTCTGGCTGAGGTTGCCGTGCAGCTCGACCGCGGGGACGCCGGCGGCGTTGAGCTGGCGGGCCATCTTCTTGGCGCGGTGCTTGGTGCGGGTGAAGACGACCTTGCGGCCAGGGGCGGCGACGAGGTCGGTGAGGACCGGCAGGTGGTCGTTGCTGCTGATGTGCAGGACGTGGTGGGTCATCTTCGCGACGGGCGACTGGGCCGAGTCGGCCTCGTGGGTCACCGGCTGCTCGAGGTAGCGCTTGACGATCTGGTTGATCGCGCCGTCGAGGGTCGCGGAGAAGAGCATCCGCTGGCTGCCGCGCGGGGTCTTGTCGAGGATCCGCTTGACGCCCGGGAGGAAGCCGAGGTCGGCCATGTGGTCGGCCTCATCGAGGATCGTCACCTCGATGGCCGACAGGTCGACGTGCCCCTGACCCATGAGGTCCTCGAGGCGACCCGGGCAGGCGACGACGACGTCGACGCCCGCGGCGATGGCCTTGACCTGCGGGTTCTGGCCCACGCCGCCGAAGACGGTGCGGCTGCGCAGGCCGACGGCCTGCGCGAGCGGGGTGAGCGAGTCCTCGATCTGGGTCGCGAGCTCGCGGGTGGGGGCGAGGATCAGCGCGCGGGGGCGCTTGGTCTGGCGCCGCGTGCCCGACTCGACGAGGCGGGCGACGAGCGGCAGGAGGAAGGCGTAGGTCTTGCCCGAGCCCGTGCGCCCGCGGCCGAGCACGTCACGGCCGGCGAGGGAGTCCGGCAGCGTCGCCGCCTGGATCGGGGTCGGGGTGGTGATGCCCTGCTGCTCCAGGACGGAGGTCAGGGAGGTGGGCACGCCGAGGTCGGCGAAGGTCGTGGTCGTCACGAAAAGAGATGCTCCAGACGGAGTCATGATGCTTCGGTTCTGCCCGGCGCGGGTCATGCCTGCTGCTGTGCAGGGGACGCTCGCGGCGCGATGGCATCGTTGCAAAAGAAAAGCAGCTCGCTGCAGAACTGAACGGCTGCTTCGCCAAGTGTAGCGGCGAAGGGGGTGGCGCCCGACCGTGGGTGTCGGCACGGCCTGCCGTCAGGCCAGCTCCCAGCCTCCGGACCTCTTGCCGTCCTTCGCCTTGAGCACACCCTCGACGCGCAGGACCTGTGCTGCCCAGCGAAGGTCGTACTGCCAGCTGTAGAAGAGGTCGCCCGCATCGCGCAGTTCCTGCTCGTGGTGCTCCCACACGAACTTCGCGACCTCAAGGACCGACATCTCCCGGCCTGCGGACTGCAGCGCCTCGACGATCCAGGGCTTCAGAACTTCGGTGTTGTTCGCCATGCCGGCAGCTTGGCAGACCGAGTCGACAGCGAACAGGTCAGCTGCGGTTGAGCTACGACCCGACGGCGGGAGCTGACACCCCCTTCGGCGCAGCTCAGGGTGGCGGAATGACCCGACACACCCAGCGCCCTGACCACACCGCCGAGCTCACGAAACTGCGCGCCCGCCTCTACTCACCCGAGCTCAGCCCGCTCGAGGCGAGTGCCATGCTCACGGCGACGGAACTGCTGCGCCTCCACGAGAGCGGGGACTTCGAGATCTGCACGAGCATCCATGCCGCGGGGATGGTCCGACTGTGTCTCGGGACCCCCTTCGAGCTGGTGCACCTCGAGGACCATGACTGCTGTGACTGCTGCGGGTGCACGTGAGCCGCAAGCCCGTCCATGCGCGCCGAGCCAGCCACAGCTCGTATCGCCGGCTGCACCACGAGCTGTGGCTGACCACTCGAGGTGTGGCCAGCCACAGTTTGTGGTGGAGGTGGTGGAGGAGCGGGGGTCAGATGACGCCCTGGGCCACCATCGCGTCGGCGACCTTGATGTAGCCGGCGAGGTTGGCGCCGGCGACGTAGTCACCCGGGACGTCGAACTCCTCGGCGGTCTTGAGGCAGTTGGCGTGGATGTCGCGCATGATCTCCTCGAGGCGCAGCTCGGTCTCCTCGAAGCCCCACGAGTCGCGGCTCGCGTTCTGCTGCATCTCGAGCGCGGAGGTCGCGACGCCACCGGCGTTGGAGGCCTTGCCCGGGGCGTAGAGCGTGCCGGCCTCGCGGAAGACCTCGATCGCCTCCGGGACGCACGGCATGTTGGCACCCTCGGCGACGAGCCGGACACCGTTCTTCACGAGGGTGCGGGCGTGCTCCTGCGAGAGCTCGTTCTGCGTGGCGCACGGCAGGGCGACGTCGCACGGGACGTCCCAGATGGAGCCGTCGGCGAGGTGGCGGGCGGACCCTCCCTGCGCCTCGGCGTAGTCGGTGAGCCGGCCGCGCTGGACCTCCTTGATCTCCTGGAGGAGGGCGAGGTCGATGCCCGACTCGTCGACGACGTAGCCACCGGAGTCGGAGACCGCGACGACGGTGCCGCCGAGCTGGTGGACCTTTTCGACGGCGTAGATCGCGACATTGCCGGAGCCGGAGACGACGACCCGCTTTCCGTCGAGGGACTCCCCCTTCGCCTTGAGCATCTCCTGGGCGAAGAAGACGGTGCCGTAGCCGGTCGCCTCAGTGCGCACCTGCGACCCGCCCCACGACAGGCCCTTGCCGGTGAGGACGCCGGCCTCCCAGCTGTTGGTGATGCGCTTGTACTGGCCGAAGAGGTAGCCCAGCTCGCGTCCGCCGACGCCGATGTCGCCGGCCGGCACATCCGTGTACTCGCCGATGTGGCGGTAGAGCTCGGTCATGAAGGACTGGCAGAAGCGCATGATCTCGGCGTCGGACTTGCCCTTGGGGTCGAAGTCGGAGCCACCCTTGCCGCCACCGATCGGCATGCCGGTCAGCGAGTTCTTGAAGACCTGCTCGAAGCCGAGGAACTTGATGATCGACAGGTTGACGCTCGGGTGGAAGCGCAGGCCGCCCTTGTAGGGGCCGAGCGCGGAGTTGAACTCGACGCGGAAGCCGCGGTTGATCTGGACGTCCCCGGAGTCCGTGGTCCACGGCACGCGGAAGATGATCTGCCGCTCCGGCTCGCACATCCGCTTGAGGATCGACCACTGCGCGTACTCGTCGACGCGGCCGGCGATCGGCGACAGCGACTGCATGACCTCGTAGACGGCCTGGTGGAACTCGCGCTCACCGGGGTTGCGGGCGATCACCTCGTCGAAGTGCCCCTGGAAGTTGGGGTGCAGGGCCTGGGTCGTCACAGCCGATCTCCTTCGAAGGGGGGTGGGTCGCCTCACGCTAACCGGCGGGGGCGGGTGCAGGCCGAGCTGTCTCAGCGCAGTCCCCGTCACGTGCGAGGCTGGGTGGCATGAGCGCATCCGTGACTAGAGAGACCGGACCCGACCGCTTCGAGGTGAGCGCCGACGGCGTCGTCGCCGGCTTCGCCCAGTTCGTCGACCACGACGGTCGCCGAGTTTTCTTCCACACCGAGGTCGGCGAGGAGTTCGGCGGGCACGGCCTGGCCGGCATCGTCGTCGAGAAGGCCGTGCAGGCCACCCGCGAGGAGGGCCTGACCGTCGTGCCGGTCTGCCCCTACGTCAAGAAGTGGCTGACCAAGCACACCGACCACGGCGCCACCATCGCGCAGCCGACCCCCGACGACCTGGCCGCGATCCCGCAGTGACCCTGCGCGTCGCCACCTTCAACGTCAACGGCATCCGGGCGGCGCAGCGGCGGGGCTTCGAGGCATGGCTCGCCGAGCGCGAGCCCGATGTCGTCGCGCTCCAGGAGGTCCGCTGCCCGCCCGGCCAGCTGCCCTCCGGCGTCTTCGGTGACCACCACCTGACCTACGAGCCGGGCCAGATCGCCGGCCGCAACGGCGTCGCCGTGCTCACCCGCACCCGTCCCGCGGCGGTGCGGACCTGGGACGGCGAGGTCCTCATGCGTGCCCCCGGCGAGGAGCACCTGCACACCGAGCCGTCCCCGCCGGGCACGATGGGGCGCGGGTTGTCCCCCTTCGCCTCCGAGGGGAGGTACGTCGAGGTGGACCTCGCAGACCAGCCGCTCACCGTGGCCTCGTTGTACCTGCCGAAGGGAGGGCTGCCGGCCCACCTGCAGAAGCCCGGCGGGCGCGAGGCGCCCGACGGCGGGGCGAAGTACGAGCGCAAGATGGGCTTCCTCGCCTCCTTCGCCCGCCAGCTCGACCGCTCCCGCAAGGCGGCCCGGGCGGCGGGGCGCGAGTTCCTGCTCCTCGGCGATCTCAACGTCGCCCACACGCAGCTCGACGTCACCAATTGGCGCTCCAACCAGAAGTCCGAGGGCTTCCTGCCCGAGGAGCGCGAGTGGTTCGACTCGATCGTCTCGCCGCGCACCCTCGTCGACGTCGTGCGGCGCACGTACCCCGACACGACCGGCCCGATGTCCTGGTGGTCCTGGATGGGCGGCGCCTTCGAGCGCGACACCGGCTGGCGGATCGACTACCACCTCGCCACCCCCGGCCTGGCGAAGCGCGCGGTCGCCGCCGGCACGGACCGCCCGGCGAGCGGTCCGGAGCGGGTGAGCGACCACGCGGCAGTGGTGGTGGACTACGACTACTGACGGGTAACCTCTCGTCATGGACCAATCGCCGGCCCTGACCATCGGGCTCCCCATCGCCATCGGCATCGTCATGCTCGGGCTCGGCCTGTCGCTCACCAGGGCCGACTTCACCCGGGTGCGCGAGGCCCCGCGCGCGGTGATCGTCGCCCTGGGGCTGCAGATGCTCTTCCTGCCGCTGCTCGCCTACGGGCTGATCCGGCTCTTCGACCTCGCGCCGCTCCTCGCGGTCGGCGTCATGCTCCTCGCCGCCTCGCCCGGTGGGACGACGGCGGGGATGTTCAGCTACCTCTTCCGCGGTGACGTCGCGCTCAACGTCACGCTCACGGCGGTCAACTCGGTGCTGACGATCGTCACCCTGCCCCTCATCACCGGCTGGGCTGTGGGCCACTTCAACGCGCAGAGCGAGGGGGTCGGCGTCCAGCTCGGCAAGTTCGGCGGGGTCGTCGTGCTCGTGCTGCTGCCCGTCGCCATCGGCATGTGGCTGCGCTCGGTCCGCCCGCAGATCGCCGAGCGTGCGGAGCGTCCGATCAAGGCCTTCGCCATCGTCTTCCTCGTCGTCGTCGCCATCGGGGCGATCGTCGCCGAGCGGGACAACATCGTCGAGTACACCCGCTCGGCCGGACTGCTCGTCACCATCCTGTGCGCACTGGCCCTGAGCGTCGGCTACGCCGTCGCCCGCGGTCTGCGCCTCGACCGCGCCCAGGGCGTGGCGGCCGCCTACGAGGTGGGCATCCAGAACACGACCCTGGCCATGACCCTCGCGCTCAGCGTCATGGGCAGCACCGAGATCGCCATCCCCGCCGCCGTCTACTCGATCGTCATGAACATCTTCGGCTTCGCCTTCGGCATCGCGCTGGGCCGGATGCCCGAGCGGGCCGTGGCCCCCGCCGTCTAAGTTGACCCCATGAGCGATGTCACCGTGCTGCACAACCCGAAGTGCTCGACCTCCCGCGCCGCCGTCGAGACGATCGAGGGCGCCGGGGTGGATGCCGAGGTGCATCAGTACCTCAAGCAGCCCCTCGACGAGGCCGCGCTGCGCGAGCTCATCGGCAAGCTCGAGGACGAGCCGACCGACCTCGTGCGCCGCGACTCCTTCTTCAAGGACCAGGGCCTGACCGACGCCGACGTCGTGACGGTCGACCAGGTCGTCGCCGTCCTCGTCGAGCACCCGCGCCTCATGCAGCGCCCGGTGGTCGTCAAGGGCGACCGGGCGATCATCGGCCGGCCCAAGGACCGGGTCGCTCCCTTCGTCCGGGGCTGACGCGCCCGAGGACTAGAGTGGAGTCATGATCCTCATCGTCGTGAAGTTCCGCACCAAGCCCGAGTACACCGAGCGGTGGCCGGAGATCGTGGACGAGTTCACCCGGGCCACGCGCGCCGAGCCGGGCAACATCTTCTTCGAGTGGTCGAGGAGCCTGGAGACCAAGGACGAGTGGGTGCTCGTCGAGGCCTTCCAGGACGACGCCGCCGAGGCCCACGTCGGCAGCGACCACTTCGCGGCGGCCATGGAGTCGATGCGCCCGGCGATCACCGAGACCCCGCGCGTCATCAGCCGCACCGTCGAGGGCAGCGGCTGGGACGAGATGGGCGAGCTGAAGGTCGACTGACCACTCAGCAGGACCTTCCCCGGCCTCACAGGAGCTTCATCCTCCTGCGGGGCCGGGGATTTTTTTGCGTGACCCGGACGTCACGGGGCGGGTGAGGCGACCCGCTGCAGTGCGCCGTGGTCGATCAGTTCGGCGACCGCCTCGCCCACGATCCGGTCTGCCTCGGGATGCTTCCCGAGCTTCGCGACGACGGTGGCGGTGAGCTCGGCGACGGTGACCGGTTCGCGCGCAGCCCGCCAGACCACGGCCCCCGGACCGGCCAGGCGAAGGGGGCGTGCCCCGGCGAGCACGAGCACCTCGCCGTCGCAGGCGATGGCGTCCGACCACGGCGCCCTGACGACCCTGGCCGCCCCCTCCGGCTCCAGGTCCCGGGGCAACTCCATATCCCGGGGCGCCAAGGACTCCCCGTCGTCCAAACTTCGCAAAACCCTAGGGTTTTGCGAAGTTCTGTCGTCCGAACTGCGCAAAACCCTAGGGTCCTGCGACGTTCTGGGGGCGGTCGGAGGCACCTCGTCGCGGGGCAGGCGCTCCTGCGGGCGCGGGGGCAGGTGCTCCCAGGTCGGCTCGACGGGAGCGGCCTGCGCCAGGTGCTCGGCGACGAGCTCGTGGCAGGTGGCGACCTCGGCGTAGACGAGCCGGGCGGGGGCGCCGCCGGCCGTCACGGCGCGGGCGAGGCGGTCGAGGCCGTCGTCGAGCCACCACGTCGACGAGGTCTCCGGGAGCACGGCGAGCAGCTGGTCGACGAGCCCGACCGGCTCGATCCGCGAAGAGGTCACCGCGGGATCTCGGGCGAGGGTGAGCAGGGCGGCGATCGTGGGCGAGGGCGGGGTCGGGCCCAGACCCGACTCGTCCGGCGACGGCTCCGCCTTGTGCCACCGGTCGGCAGGGTCGATGACGAGCGAAGGGGGCTTCGGGTGCGGTGCGATCCGCCCGTCGCCGCGCAGCACGACCGACTCGTCGGTGACATAGCCGAGCCGCTGGCCGAGCACCGAGGTCGCCGTCGACTTGCCCCCTCCGGAGGGGGCGACGAGCACGACCGCGCGGCCGTCGGGGTCGGCGAGCGCCGCGGCGTGCAGCAGGGTCACGCGGCCGCGCAGCCGGGTCAGGCCCAGCCGGGTGATCTCCCGCGAGAGGACATAGGGCATGCGCTCGAGGTCACTGGCGACGACCGTGGCTCCCGTCCCGTCGCCGGCCAGCCCGACGCGCAGCACCTGCGGCTCGTCGTCGAGGAGCAAGGTCGTCGGGTCGGCCGCGAGCTCGGCGCAGCGCCCCCAGCGGGCGCGCATCTCGGCGGCGGCAACCGCGGGCAGCGCCGACAGGTCGAGGGTCCACGCGCACCCCATCGTCACGAGGTCCACCACCTCGTCCCCCGCCACCTGCACAGCCACCGCGTGCACTCCCTTCGCCGGGCGTCACTCTGCCAGAGAGGCCCCGGTGCGGCGACGATCGCCGCCGACCGACCACTAGGCTCGGCCACATGCCGCGACCGCACGCAGCCGCGATCTTCGAGGACGCCTGGAACCGCCAGGTGGCCGGCGCCATGCGCCGCCGGGGTTGGGGCACTCGCGTGCTCGCCCACACCGGCTACGGCAGCACCGACCGCATCCGCGTCCTCGGCCGGGTCCTCATGACCCGGCGCCCCTACGCCCCGGCCGCCGCCGACGCCCGCGCCACGTGGCTTGAGCTGCGCACCGCCGACAACGAGCGAAGGGGGTGGCGCGTCTTCTTCACCACCCCGGCGGCGGGTGAGCCGGTCACCGTGACGATCGGCGAGCGCGAGTTCCGCACCCGGGTCGATCGCTCCGGGCTGCTCGACCTGACGATCACGGACCACGGGCTCGAGCCCGGCTGGCACGACCTGAGCATCTCCTCGCCACGCGCCGCCGACACGACGGCGGCGGTCTTCGTCGTCGCGCCGGGCGAGACCTTCGGCATCGTCTCCGACATCGACGACACGATCATCACGACGACGATGCCGCGGCCGATGATCGCCGCGTGGAACACCTTCTTCCGCCACGAGGGCACGCGCCGTGCCGTCCCCGGCATGGCGACGATGTACCGCGAGCTGCTCGCCGAGCACCCGGGCGCGCCGATCGTCTACGTCTCGACCGGCGCGTGGAACCTCGTGCCCGCCCTCACCCGCTTCCTGCGCCGCGCCGGCTACCCGCTCGGACCGATGCTCATGACCGACTGGGGGCCGACGAACACCGGCTGGTTCCGCTCCGGTCAGGACCACAAGCGCGCCGCGCTGCACCGGCTCGCGCGGGAGCTGCCCGAGGTGCGCTGGGTGCTCATCGGCGACGACGGCCAGCACGACCCGAGCCTCTACGGCGAGTTCGCCGAGCAGCTGCCTGAGCGGGTGCGCGCCATCGGGATCCGCGTGCTGTCGACGACGGAGCAGCTGCTCAGCCACTTCACCCCGATCTCGACCGACGACTTCGAGCAGCACGTCGGCGTCGAGCTGCCGATCTGCCGAGCCAACGACGGTTGGACGATGCTCGAGCAGATGCGCGAGGCCCTCGGGACGGAGCAGACCGGTGCCTGAACTGCCGGAGGTGCAAGGGCTCGTCGACTTCCTCGGCGAGCGGATGGCCGGGCTGGCGGTCGAGTCGCTGGAGCTCGCGTCCTTCTCCGTGCTCAAGACCTTCGACCCGCCACCGCAGGCCCTCGCCGGCGCGCCCGTCGACGGGGTGACCCGCCACGGCAAGTGGATCGACATCGACTGCGACGGCATCCACCTCGTGCTGCACCTCGCCCGCGCCGGCTGGGTCCGCTGGTCCGAGGAGTTGCCGCGCACCGTGCTGCGGCCCGGCAAGTCACCCATCGCGCTGCGGGTGCGGCTCGTCGACGGCTCGGGCTTCGACGTCACCGAGGCCGGCACGAAGAAGAGCCTCGCCGCCTACCTCGTGCGCGACGTGCAAGCCGTGCCGGGCATCGCGAGCTTGGGACCCGACCCGCTCGCCGACGACTTCACCCGCGAGGCCTTCGGCGAGCTGCTCGCCGGCCGCTCCGCCCAGATCAAGGGCGTGCTGCGCGACCAGTCGGTCATCGCGGGGGTGGGCAATGCCTACTCCGACGAGGTCCTGCACGTGGCAAGGATGTCTCCCTTCGCCAAGGCGTCGACCCTGACCGACGAGCAGGTGGACACGCTCTACCAGGCCCTGCGCTCGACCCTGACCGACGCCGTCGCGGCTGCCTCGGGCAAGCCGGCGAAGGAACTCAAGGACGCCAAGCGGGCCGGGATGCGGGTCCACGGACGCACTGGCGAGGCCTGCCCCGTGTGCGGTGACGTCGTGCGCGAGGTGAGCTTCGCCGACCGGTCGCTGCAGTACTGCGCCACCTGTCAGACCGGCGGCAAGCCCCTCGCCGACCGGCGGACGAGCAAGTTCCTCAAGTAGCCGTCAGTCGGTGGTGATCAGCCGCCATGCCGAGCGGATGTGCTCCTCCGTGGCCGCCGCCGCGAGATCACCGTCGCCGGCCGCGATCGCCGCGTGGATCCGCCGGTGGTCCGCCCGCAGCTTGTCGGCGACCTCGTCCCAGTCGCCGACGGTGCGGAAGGCGTCGAGGATCGGCAGCCGCATCGACTCACGGATGGCTGCGGTGACGTCGCGAGCCAGCTGGTTGCCCGCGGCCTCGGCGAGCGCGACGTGGAAGGCGGTGTCGTGGTCGTTGAACCGCTCCCGGTCGATCCCCGGGGTCTCCATGAGGTCGAGCAGCCGGGTCATCTCGGCCAGTTGCTCCGGTGTCGCGTGGGCCGCGGCGAGGCGCACGCTCACCGTCTCGAGAGCCACCCGCACCTCGAGCACGTCGGGCAGCGGGAAGTTGGCGAGCGCCACGTGCAGGCGCAGCAGACGGGCGAGGGCGCCGCTGGGCACCGCGGTGATCATCGTCCCGCCGGCGCCACCGGCCCCGACCGACGAACGCACGACCCCCTGGGCCTCGAGCGTGCGTACCGCCTCGCGCACCGCAGCACGACCCACGTCGAGCATCCGGGCCAGCTCGCGCTCCGCCGGCAGGGTGTCGCCGACCCGCAGCCGACCGTCGAGGATGCGCTCGTCGACCCACGCGAGCACGACCTCGTAGGCCTTGAGGCCCGCTCCGGGCCTCGCGGAGCTGGGATCTTCGATCACGAGCACAGGATGGCACGGCCTCGCGGCGGCCGATAGAAGTGGTCGGACCATTATCGGTTCTTTTGGTCCGACCATTGACGGGATGACCTCACCGGGTCTACGGTCAATGCTCGACACAATGGTCCGACCATTATGTCGATCTTCCCGCCCGACGACGTGCACCCGGAGCCCCGATGACCCCCACCGCCGTACCGATGGACTTCACACCGGAGATCGCTCCGGTGCTCGACAGCCTCACCGTCTCAGCCCTCGTGGCCCTCGTGCCGCTGGTGACGATCTTCGTCACCCTCGGCCTGCTGAAGTGGAAGGCGCACTGGGCCGGCCTGACCGCCGTGGCGGTCGCGATCCTCGTGGCGGTCGTCTTCTTCGGGATGCCAGCCCACCTCGCCGCGCTCGCGGCGACCGAGGGCGCCGTCTTCGGCCTCTTCCCCATCATGTGGATCGTCTTCACCGCGATCGTCCTCTACGAGGTCACGGTGCGCTCGGGTCACTTCGAGGACCTGCGCGCGACCTTCCGGCTCATCTCCGACGACCCGCGGATCCAGGCGATCATCATCGCCTTCTGCTTCGGTGCGCTCCTCGAGGCCCTCGCCGGCTTCGGCGCCCCCGTGGCCATCACCGGCGTCATGCTCATGGCGGTGGGCTTCGCCCCCCTTCGCGCCGCCACGGTCGTGCTTCTGGCCAACACCGCCCCGGTCGCCTTCGGGGCCATCGCCATCCCGATCCTCACCGCCGGCAACCTCACCGGCATCCCCTACGAGGAGATCGGTGCCTACGTCGGCCACCAGGCACCGATCATCGCCGTCTTCGTCCCGCTGCTCCTCGTCTTCATGGTCGACGGGCGAAGGGGGGTCCGCCAGACCTGGCCGGCCGCCGTCGTCATCGGCCTCGCCTTCGCCATCACCCAGTGGGTCTCGGCGACGTGGATCTCGGTCGAGATGACCGACATCATCGCCTCCCTCGTCTCGCTCGCCGTCGCCGTCGCCTTCCTGCGGACCTGGCAGCCGACCGGCGGTGACGAGGCCACCGAGTCGCTCCAGGTCGAACGGGAGCAGCAATTCGCGCTCGCCGGGGCCGACGGCCCTACAACCGGCGGCGGGTCGGCCGACGCCTACCAGATCACGCCCGAGGAGCTCGACTCCCAGGCCCGCGCCCTCACGCCGCGCCGCATCGCCTGGGCGATGTTCCCCTACGTCCTCGTCGTCGCCGTCTTCTCGATCGCCAAGCTCGTGCCGGCCGTCGACACCTGGCTCACGGGGACCAACGTCAAGATCCCCTGGCCCGGTCTGGCTGGTGAGGTGCTCACCCACGACGGCAGCGTCAACGCCTCGGCGACCTACTCCTTCTCCTGGCTCTCCTCCCCCGGCACCATGCTCCTCGCCTGCGCCGTCGTCGTGGCCCTGGCCTACGGGATCGGCTTTTCCGGCCTGGCCGCCGAGATGAAGGAGACCGCGGTGAAGATGCGCTGGGCCTTCGTCACCGTCGCCTCGGTCCTCGCCCTCGCCTACGTCATGAACCTCTCCGGGCAGACGATCACCATCGGCGCCTGGATCGCCGGGACCGGAACCGCCTTCGCCTTCCTCAGCCCCTTGCTCGGGTGGCTCGGCACGGCGGTCACCGGCTCGGACACGAGCGCCAACGCACTCTTCGCCACCCTGCAGCAGAGCGCCGCCGAGCGGGCGGGGATCGACCCGACCCTGCTCGTCGCGGCCAACACCTCCGGAGGAGTCGTCGGCAAGATGATCAGCCCGCAGAACCTCACGATCGCGGCCACGGCCGTCGGTCTCGTCGGCCAGGAGTCCGCCATCCTGCGCAAGGTGCTCCCCTGGAGCATCGGACTCATCGTCGTCATGTGCCTCATCGTCGGCCTGCAGTCGACAGTCCTGTCGTGGATGCTCCCGTGACCGCGCCGGCCCGCACCGACCTCAAGGTCGCCCTCTTCGCCACGTGCTTCAACGACACGATGTGGCCGGGCACGCCCAAGGCGACCGTGCGCCTGCTCGAGCGGCTCGGGGTCCGGGTCGAGTTCCCCATGGAGCAGGCCTGCTGCGGCCAGGTGCTCACCAACACCGGCTACGGCCGCAACGCCGTGCCGATGGTGCAGCGCTTCGCCGACGTCTTCGAGGGCTACGACGCCGTCGTGGCGCCGTCGGGCTCGTGCGTCGGCTCGGTGCGCGAGCAGCACGCGACGATCGCCCGGCAGGCCGGTGAGGAGCGGCTGCTCGGCCGGGTGCAGGAGGTGACGCCCAGGGTCCACGAGCTGTCCGAGTTCCTCGTCGACGTGCTCGGCGTGACCGATGTCGGGGCGTACTTCCCCCACCGGGTCACCTACCACCCGACCTGCCACTCGCTGCGCATGCTGCGGGTCGGCGACAAGCCGCTGCAGCTGCTGCGCGCGGTCCGCGGGCTCGAGCTCGTCGACCTGCCTGGCGACACGGAGTGCTGCGGCTTCGGCGGGACCTTTGCGGTGAAGAACGCGGACGTCTCCGTCGCGATGGGCGCCGACAAGTGCCGCAACATCCGCTCGACCGACGCCGAGGTCGTCGTTGCGAGCGACAACTCCTGCCTGGCCCACATCGGCGGGATGCTCGACCGGCAGCGGTCGGGGGTCCGGCAGATGCACCTGGCGGAGATCCTGGCCAGCACCGAGGAGGACCCCGCATGAGCACGCAGGCACGAGGCGGACCGGTCCAGCAGACGTCGTCCACCTTCATCGGCATGCCGGCCTTCCCCGAGGCCGCCCGTGAGGCGCTCGACAACACCCAGCAGCGCAAGAACCTGCGCCACGCGACCCACACGATCCGCGACAAGCGGGCCGCGGTCGTCGACGAGCTCCCCGAGTGGGAGGCCCTGCGGGTTGCCGGCGCCGACGCCAAGGACGAGGCGCTGACCCACCTCGCCGACTACCTCGAGCAGCTCGAGGAGTCGCTCGTCGCGCAGGGGGCCACGGTCCACTGGGCGCGTGACGCCGTCGAGGCCAACCGCATCGCGCTGGAGATCGCGCGGGCCAAGGAGGTCGACGAGGTCGTCAAGGTCAAGTCGATGGCGACCCAGGAGATCGAGCTCAACGAGGCCCTCGAGGAGGCCGGCGTCCACGCGTGGGAGACCGACCTCGCCGAGCTCATCGTCCAGCTCGGGCACGACCGCCCCAGCCACATCCTCGTCCCCGCGATCCACCGCAACCGCAACGAGATCCGTGAGATCTTCCTCCGCGAGATGGCCAAGGTGGGCCGCCCCGCCCCTGACGACCTCACCGAGGACCCGGCACGCCTGGCGGAGGCCGCGCGCCTGCACCTGCGCGAGAAGTTCCTGCGGGCCAGGGTCGGCATCTCCGGCGCCAACTTCGCCATCGCCGACACCGGCACCCTCGTCGTCGTCGAGTCCGAGGGCAACGGCCGGATGTGCCTGACCCTGCCCGAGACGCTCATCTCCGTCGTGGGCATCGAAAAGGTCCTGCCGACGTGGGACGACCTCGCGCCGATGATGCAGCTCCTCCCCCGGTCGAGCACCGGCGAGCGGATGAACCCCTACACGACGATGTGGACCGGCGCCCATGACGGCGACGGCCCGCAGGACGTGCACGTGATCCTCCTCGACAACGGTCGCAGCCACGTCCTCGCCGACACCGTCGGCCGTGAGGCGCTGCGCTGCATCCGCTGCTCGGCCTGCCTCAACGTCTGCCCGGTCTACGAGCGCACCGGCGGCCACGCCTACGGCTCCGTCTACCCGGGTCCGATCGGCGCGGTGCTCAACCCGCAGCTGCGCGGCACGAGCAGCGCGGTCGACCAGTCGCTGCCCTATGCCTCGAGCCTGTGCGGCGCCTGCTTCGACGCGTGCCCGGTGCGGATCAACATCCCCGAGCTGCTCGTCGAGCTGCGCGGGCGGGTCACCGAGGAGGGCCACGCCGCCGAGAGCGCGGCCATGAAGGCCGCGGCGTGGGTGCTCTCCGACCCCAAGCGGCTCGCCGGCGCCCAGCGGGCCTCGAGCCTCGTCGGCCGGGTCGTCGGCGACCGGACGATCCGATCACTGCCCGGCCTCGGCGCGTGGACCAGTGCGCGCGACGTCCCCACCCCACCCACCGAGAGCTTCCGCCAGTGGTGGGCTCGCGAGAGAGGCGATGACCGATGAGTGCACGCGAGGAGATCCTGCGCCGGGTCCGCGACGCGACCACCGACGTCACCACGTCGGCCGGCGCGACCCCCCGCGAGCCGCTGACCGGCAGCGGTGCGGTCGGCGCCGACGGGCTGACGCAGTTCGTCGAGACGGTCGAGGACTACCGGGCCGACGTCGTCCGGGTCGGCCCCGACGGGGTGGCCGCGGCCATCACGACCGCCCTGCGCGAGCGCGGGTGCGGCAGCGTCGTCGTCCCCGAGGGCCTGGAGCCCACGTGGGTCGACGCCGTGGCCGAGGTCGCCGAGGTGCGACGTGAGTCGCAGACCCGCACGCACGCGGACCTCGACGCCACGGACGGTGTCGTCACGGCGGCGGCCCTGGGCATCGCGGTCACCGGCACGATCGTGCTCGACCACCGCGCGGACCAGGGCCGGCGGGCGCTCACCCTCGTGCCCGACACCCACGTGTGCGTCGTGCGCGCGGACCAGGTCGTGCAGGACGTGCCCGATGCGGTGGCCCGGCTGCGGCCCGACGCCGGTGACGCCCGGCCGCTGACCTGGATCAGCGGGCCGAGCGCCACGAGCGACATCGAGCTGCAGCGGGTCGAAGGCGTCCACGGCCCGCGCAACCTGGTCGTCCTGCTCGTCGAGGGCTGATCCGGGCCGCGCCCCTGCACCTGCGCACGACCCCAACTGCGCAAGACCCCAGGGTCTTGCGGGCCCAACCCTGCACGACCCCAGGGTCTTGCGGAGTTTGGGGGCAGCGCTCGGCGGCGCGGGGCGCAGGCTCAGCTCGGGTCGACCCTGATCGCCCCGACGCCGTTGTCCAGCGTGATCCGGCGGCTCGCGGACGGGTCGCTGCCGATGGAGTTGGCGACCTCGGTGGAGCCGCTGGAGGTCGCGACCCGGTAGCCCACCGTGTCGGGCACCCGCACGACGAGCTCGCCGACGCCGACGCTCGCCTCGACCGTCCGGGGCGGCTCGACGGCTTCGTAGTCGAGCGCCCCGACGCCGATGTCGACGCTCAGGTGCTCGCCCTCGGCCTCGGCGACCGTCACGTCACCGACGCCGACCTCGACGTCCACGTCACGGGTCATGCCCTCCACGCTCACCGCGCCGACGCCCTGCTCGATGTCGACCTCGGTGTCGGTCGGCACGACGACGAGCCAGTCGACCTCGCAGACCGTGCCGATCGCCGGCCCGGTGCACGACGAGGCCAGCCGCGTGGTGTCGCCGCTCGTGCGCACGCTGGTGCTCGGCTCCCACAGCCCCCAGGTGCGGGTCGTCGTGACGTGCGGCGACTCGCCGGGCTCGGCCGCGCGCACCCGGACGTCACCGACCTGGGCGTTGATCTCGAGGGAGCCTGCCGCGGTGATGCGCTGGTCGGAGGTCGCCGACTGCTTGAGCATCGGGCCGACGAGGCTGAGGCCCGCGACGACGACGAGCACGACGGCGACGAGCAGCGCGAGGACCCGGATCGGGCCGACCGGAGTGCGCGAGGGGCGCGGTTCCGCCGCGAGGCGGACCGTCTCGGCCCGACGCGCCTCACGCTCGCGCGAGGCGTCGGTGCGATAGCGATCGCGCAGCTCGGGGTCGGTGGGCTCGCCCGGTCGGGGCGGCAGCGGGGTGGTCGTCATCGTCTCAGTCCTCCTGGTCGAGCCAGCGCAGGACGGCGAGCACCCGGCGGTGGTCACCCTCTGCCGGCGGCAGGTCGAGCTTGGTGAAGATCGAGGTCACGTGCTTCTCCACGGCCCCGTCGGAGATGTAGAGCTCCTTGCCGATCGCGGAGTTGGTCCGGCCCTGGGCCATGAGCCCGAGGACGTCCCGCTCGCGCGGCGTGAGCGCGGCCAGCGGGTCGGCGTGCCGGGCCCGCGTGAGCAGCTGGGTGACGACCTCGGGGTCGAGCACGGTGCCGCCTGCGGCGACGTCGCGCAGCGCGCCGATGAAGTCGCTCGTGTCGGCGACGCGGTCCTTGAGGAGGTACCCGACCCCCTTCGACCTCGCCGCGACGAGCTCGGTGGCGTACTGCTCCTCGACGTACTGCGACAGGACCATGACGGCGGTCTCGGGGTGCTTGTCGCGCACCGCGAGCGCCGCGACGATCCCCTCGGAGGTGAAGGTCGGGGGCATCCGCACGTCGACGACGACGAGGTCGGGCCGGTGCTCGTCGACGGCGGCGACGAAGGTCTCGGCGTCGGGGCACGCGGCCGCCACGTCGAAGCCGGCCGAGGTCAGGAGGCGCACGATGCCGTCGCGCAGCAGGACCGAGTCCTCGGCGAGGACCACGCGGGTCGCGGGGGTCTCGTCGGTCTGGGTCGTGGTCGGCTCGCTCATCACAGGCTCCGTCCGGGGCGAAGGGGGAGGGTTGCGGTCAGGGTGGTCGGTCCCCCGGTCGGGGAGGTGACCTCGAGGGTGCCGTCGACGGCGCCCACGCGCTGCCGCAGACCGGTCAGGCCGGTGCCCCGGGAGGGGTCGGCGCCGCCGCGGCCGTCGTCGGTGACCGTGGCGACGAGGTGCTGCTCGTCCTTCGTCACGACGACTCGGGCGTGCTCGGCGCGGGAGTGCTTCGCGACATTGGTCAGGGCCTCGCTGACGACGAAGTAGGCGATCGCCTCGGTCGTCGGGTCGACCCGGCCGACCTCGTGCACCTCGACGGAGGTGGGCACGGCGGCGCGGGCGGCCAGGGCGGGCAACGCCGCCTCGAGACCGCGGTCGGCGAGGATCGGCGGCACGATGCCGCGGGCGACGTGGCGCATCTCGACGATGGCCTCCTTGGCGCTGCGGTGTGCCTCGTCGACGAGCTCGGCGGCCGCCGCGGGGTCGCGGTCGATCGCCTCCTTGGCCATGCCGAGGGTCATCGCGATCGCGACCATCCGCTGCTGAGGCCCGTCGTGCAGGTCGCGCTCGATGCGGCGACGCTCGGCCTCGACGGAGTCGACGGCCTCGCGGCGCGACTCGCTGAGGGTGTCGACGCGGGCGGTGAGGTGCTCGACGACCTTGCGCTCGTCGCGCCCGAGGAGCCAGCGGGCGAGCATGACGTCGACCGAGGTGAGCCCGTGGGCGACCAGCGGCATGACGACGAGGGTGACGAGCGCGATGGTCCAGGCGCTGGCCAGGCCGATGACCCCGTCGACGGGGATCCACCCGAAGACCGAGATCCCGCTGTCGGGCAGGCGGCTGCCGAGCAGCGGCACGAAGAGCAGCAGGAGCGCCTGGGTGAGGACCGCCAGCGTGAGCCAGCCCATGAAGCTGCCCCACAGCGCGTGCAGCGCGAAGTACGCGGTGCTGCGCCACGAGTGCACGTCGAAGAAGAGCCGCCGCCACAGCGGCTGCGCCCGCCGCGCCGGCGGGTGCACCTGACGCCCGGTCAGCGCGATGATCCGGTGCCGCTCCGCGTGCCCGAGGACGCCGCAGAGCCACACGAGCGGCACGAGCAGCAGGATCCCGACGCCGCCGGCGGTGATGAGCGCGACGGAGACGAGCACGAGGGTGACGAGCAGCATCGCGCCGATCGACGTCACGGTGCTCGTCAGGAGGAGCAGCACGCTCCCCCAGCCGGCGAGCCAGCGCCGCGGGAGGGACAGCCGCTCGAGGGGCGGGGTGATGGTCTGGGTGGTCACGGCATCCAACCTAGGGATCCGAGACGTCGGGGTCTGCCCCGATCTCCCCCGAGACGAAGGGGGGTCATCCCCCCTTCGTCAGGTCCGGTCAGGCATAGGCCCGGGCCATCTCGACGCTCTGGCGCACGTAGTCGCCGCCGAAGACGACGGCGTGGACCATGACCGGGAAGAGCTGGTGCAGGCCGACGCGCTCCTGCCAGCCGTCGGCGAGCGGGGCGGCCTCGTCGTAGGCCGCGATGATCCGGGCGATGTGCGGCGCGGTGAAGAGCAGCAGCATCGCCAGGTCGGTCTCGGCGTGACCGCCGTGCGCGGCCGGGTCGATGAGGACGGGCCCCTCGCGGGTCCAGATGATGTTGCCCGCCCAGAGGTCGCCGTGGAGGCGGGCCGGCGGCCGGCCGTCGTCGAACTCGCCGGACACGAGCCGGTCGGCGACCCGCTCGAAGAGGGCGCTGTCGTCCTCCCACAGGCCCTGCGCGCGGCCGAGCTGCAGCATGTGGCGGATGCGCTGCTCGCCGAAGAACTCACCCCAGCCCTCGGTCGGCTGCAGCGGCATCGGCAGCGGGGAGTCGGCCGGGCCGACGAAACCGTGGCTCGTCCACCGCGCTGGCGGCGCCCCGAAGGCCGGCGCCCCCGCCGCGTGCGTCGCCGCGAGCGCCACCCCGAGCCCGTCGGCATGGAGGTTCGTCGACGGACCCGCGTCGTACTGCAGCAGGTCGATGTGGTCGAGGTCGACGTCCTGCAGCTGCGCGATGCGGGCGCCGCCCTGCTCCTGCGCCTCCGCGAGCCACAGCAGCCCGGCCGCCTCCCAGGAGGAGTAGCCGCGCGGGGCTGCCGAGGTGTCCTTGCGATAGGTGCGGGGAGGCTTCACGTGGCCAAGCCTGCCACTCGCTGACTCCGGTCCCTGAGGAGGCCGCCCGCGGCCGTCTCGAAGGGCCGGTCAGCGGACCTGGGGCAGGGTGCCGGTCTCGTCGACGGGGGCGGCGGTGGAGCGCGAGCCGACCTTGATGGGGCCGGTGGCGCCGGCCGAGGTCTTGCCCTCGCCGGCGATGGCGACGGCCACGGTGTCGGCGACGTCGGGGTGGAAGACGCTCGGGATGATGTAGGAGGGGTTGATCTCCTCGTCCTTGACCACCGCCGCGATCGCGTCGGCGGCGCGGATGAGCATCTCGATCGACACGTCCTCGGCGTGGGCGTCGAGCAGCCCGCGGAAGACGCCCGGGAAGGCGAGCACGTTGTTGATCTGGTTGGGGTAGTCGCTGCGGCCGGAGGCGACGACCTTGGCGTACTTCGCGGCCTCGGCCGGGTCGATCTCCGGGTCGGGGTTGGCCAGGGCGAAGACGATCGCGTCGTCGGCCATGTTGTCGCGGATCCACTCGGCCTTGAGCAGGTTGGGCGCCGAGACACCGATGAAGACGTCCGCGCCCTGCAGCCCGTCGGCGAGGTCACCGCGGACCTTGCGCGGGTTCGTCCGCTCGGCGAGCTCGCGCTTGGCGCCGGTCAGGGAGTCGTCGTCGGAGGAGAGCAGTCCCTCGCGGTCGTAGACGACGACGTCCTTGGCGCCGGCGGCGAGCAGCAGGGTGACGATCGCCGAGCCGGCGGCGCCGCCACCGGAGACGACGATGCGCACCTGCTCGAGCCACTTGTCGACGACCCGCAGCGCATTGCGCAGCGCGGCGAGGACGACGATCGCGGTGCCGTGCTGGTCGTCGTGGAAGACCGGGATGTCGAGGCTCTCGCGCAGCCGGCGCTCGATCTCGAAGCACCGCGGGGCGGCGATGTCCTCGAGGTTGATGCCACCGAATCCGGGGGCGATCATCTCGACGGCGCGGATGATCTCCTCGGTGTCCTGCGAGGCGAGGCAGATCGGCCAGGCGTCGATGCCGGCGAACTGCTTGAAGAGCGCGGCCTTGCCCTCCATGACCGGCATCGCGGCCTCGGGGCCGATGTTGCCCAGGCCGAGGACGGCCGAGCCGTCGGTGACGACCGCGACGCTGTTGCCCTTGACCGTCAGGCGGCGGGCGTCCTCGGGGTGCTTGGCGATGGCGCTCGAGACGCGGCCGACGCCGGGCGTGTAGGCCATCGAGAGGTCGTCACGGGTCTTGAGCGCGACCTTGGAGCGGACCTCGATCTTGCCGCCGAGGTGGAGCAGGAAGGTGCGGTCGGAGACCTTGTGCACCTTGACCCCGTCGATCGCCTCGACGGCCTCGACGAGGTCGTCGGTGTGGTTGACGTCGAAGCCCGAGCACGTGGCGTCGATGACGAGACGGTCGTGGCGCGAGTCGGCGATGTCGACGGCGGTGACGATGCCGCCCTGCTCGGCGATCGCGGTGGCGATGCGGCCGACGACGGCGTAGTCGGGCGAGGTGTGCAGGCGGATGGTGATGGAGTACGACGACGGGGTTGCTGCGGGCATGTGGGCAGTGTCTCACCGCGCCGGTGGTGGTGATGCCCCGTCCGCGACGGGAGACGCGACGCGCCGACGGTGCGAGTCCGCACCCATGGCGGCGGTCACCCGGTGGTCGAGATGCCTCTTGTGAAGCCGCGCCTGTAGGCGTCGAGCAGCTCGCTCGAGGTCAGGTGTCCCATCTGGAGTGCCAGCTGGGCGAAGGCTCTCGGGTCGTCGAGGACGTCGCTGACCGCCCGGGCCCGCTCGGGCGTGAAGCCCTCCCCGCAGGTTCGCCCCAGGAGGTAGGCACCGGCCAGATCCGGGACGTAACCGCACGCCTCGAGCGCGTCATCCGCCATCCACATCTCGTCGGCGTACGGCCCGCCCGATCCCGCCGAGAGCACGGCGTGGAGATCGGGCGCGTCCTTGGGGTTCTGCACGTGACGGTCCCGCCACGCCAGGATCTTCAGCGCGGTCTGCGCCTGGATGCTCGCCACCTGGACGGTCAGGTCGGGCGACAGCGTGACGAGGTCGGGCGAGGCCATGGCCTCCCGGAGCCCGACGACGTCCAGGACGCTTCCGTCCCGGAAGGTCACCTCGCCGTCGCTCTCGACCCCACCGAAGGGGACGATGTCGACCTCGATCCCGAGCACGACGAACTTGTGCTCGGCCTTCTTCACAGCGTCGAAGGGAGAGGTGAACCGAGCGAACTCCTCTCCGTGCGGCACCGCGATCGCGATGTCCACGTCATTCGTCGTGCGGGTCGGAGACTCCGCCAGGGGAGCGTGGACGCACAGGTCGCGAGCGGCTGCACCGATGAGAACCATCGGGAGCGAGAGGACCCGGGCCCGCTCGTCCAGGACTTCCACGACCTCCACGGGAACGTCGTGCTGAGCCCGGGAGAACGTGAAGTGTCTACTCATTCGCCCTCCAGTCCTCGGCGACCTTGTCTGCCCTGGGGTCGTGCAGCGCGAGGAGATCGGCGTAGACCACCGGCGCTGGAGCGCATCGCAGCCCGGACTCGTTCGCTCGTTCTGCGCGTGGCGTCCACGAGGGGCGTCGAATCGCGACTGGCCCTTCGGGGTCCGGCCGGAGTCTGGCGCCTTGGAGGATCGACCCCACTGACTCGTGGGCGTACAGGTCGAAGGTCACCGGCGCGATGTCGTAACCCCACAGTTGAGCAGCCCACTCCCCCGATGAGGTGGCATCGGCCTCCTGCAGGACCTCGGCCAGCTCCCGAGGTCGTCGGTCGCTCGAGTACCTCCCGATGAGGGCGTCGTCACGCGGGCCCGCCAGGTACGCGGCCACCCAGCCGTCGTACAACCGGCGCCACCCACCCTCGTCGACACTCGATGACGATCGATACCCCTGATCGTGGAGGACGGCCATGACCTTCTGCACGCTCCCGAGGGAGACCGTCGTGTGCGCCTGCACCTCACGAAGCGGGACGTCCAGGAGGTGAGGGCGGGCGAGGACCGCGAGGACGACGGGCAGCCCAGCCCGGGTGAACAACGGTGACGCCTTGCGGCCCGCCCCCGTCTTCCGCTCAGGGGGCCGGCGCCCGCGGACGTCAACGAGAATCCCTGGAGCCCTCAGGTGAGCATTCCCGGCACCATCGACATAGTTGATCCCTCGCGCGCGCAGCAGGTCCCCCACGGCGGCGGAGACGTGGTCCCCGATGAGGAGACCACCGTCGAGGTGAGCGGTGACCAGTCCGACCGTCGAGGGGCGCAGACCAACCTTCACCTGGACAGGAAGTGTGAGCTCGCGGCCATCGATGCGCAGGGTCGCGAGCCCGTCGTGCATCAGGTCACCACGCTCACGGTCGGACACGGCCTCGACCTGGAGCGAGGCTCCCAGCTGGCGCAGCGCGGAGGATGCGTCCGCGACGACCTCCGCTTGCCGGGACGAGGTGTTCACGTTCTGCATGTGTTCACGTTACGGGATGCGAGGCAAAGTCTGAACACTGGCACCGGCGACGCGCCGATCATCGAATCTGGCGAGATATCTCCCTTCGGTTAGACAGGCGGATACGGTCGCATCGTGGACCCGATCACCAACCCCTACGCCCCCGGCGCCGGCCAGCGCCCGCCCGAGCTCGCGGGACGCGACGAGCAGCTGACCCGCTTCGACGTCGTGCTCAAGCGGATCGTCGCGGGCAAGCCGGAGCGCTCGCTCGTGCTCACCGGCCTGCGCGGGGTCGGCAAGACCGTGCTGCTCAACCAGCTGCGCTCCGCCGCCGTCCGCGCGAAGTGGGGCACCGGCAAGCTCGAGGCGCGACCCGACCAGGGGCTGCGTCGGCCGCTCGCGAGCGCCCTGCACCAGGCGGTCCGCGAGCTCGGGCACACGCAGGCCGAGGAGGTCGAGCACGTCCTCGGCGTCATCAAGTCCTTCGCCCAGCGCGACGCGAAGCCCGGCACGAAGCTGCGCGAGGTCTGGAACCCCGGCATCGACGCACCGGCCGTCAAGGGGCGCGCCGACTCCGGCGACATCGAGATCGACCTCGTCGAGCTCTTCACCGACGTGGGCGGGCTGGCCGCGGACCTGGGGCGCGGCGTCGCCGTCTTCATCGACGAGATGCAGGACCTCGGCCCCGAGGACATCTCGGCGATCTGCGCGGCCTGCCACGAGATGAGCCAGACCGGCCTGCCGCTCATCGTCGTCGGCGCCGGCCTACCGCACCTGCCCTCGGTGCTGTCGGCGAGCAAGTCCTACAGCGAGCGGCTCTTCCGCTACCAGCGCATCGACCGGCTCGCCCGCGAGGAGGCCGACCGGGCCCTCACCGCGCCCGCGGCCGACGAGCTCGCCGAGTACGAGCAGGCGGCGCTCGACGCCCTGTACTACGCCACCGGCGGCTACCCCTACTTCATCCAGGCCTACGGCAAGGCGGTGTGGGACCAGGCGCCGGAGTCGCCGATCCGCGCCGAGGACGTGCGCGTGGCCTCCCCCGAGGCCGAGTCCGAGCTGGCCGTCGGGTTCTTCGGGTCGCGCTACGAGCGCGCGACCCCCGGTGAGCGCGAGTACCTCAAGGCGATGGCCGATGTCGCTGCCGAGATCGCGGCGAAGGGGGAGGAGAGCCTCGACGACATCGAGTCCGTCCTCACCTCGGCCGTGGCCACCTCGCTCGGCAAGAAGCCCCAGTCGCTCTCCCCCGCCCGCGACGCCCTGTTGAAGAAGGGCCTGATCTACTCCGCCGAACGCGGCCGGATCGCCTTCACCGTGCCGCACTTCGGGCGGTACCTGCGCGAGCAGACCTGACCAACCGCCGCAGCATCGGCCTGACACGATGGCGTCGTGCGCGCCGTGGTCATCGATGAGGTCCGAGCCCAGCCCGAGGTCAGGGAGGTGTCGGCCCCCTTCGCCCCTGACGGTGGGGTGGTCGTCGACGTGCGGGCGACCGGGCTCTGCCGCAGCGACTGGCACGCCTGGGCCGGCCACGACGACGGGATCACCTGGCCGCACGTGCCGGGTCACGAGCTCGCGGGGGTCGTGAGCGCGGTCGGTGCCGGCGTGCAGCGGTGGCGGGTCGGCGACCGGGTGACCGTGCCCTTCGTCTGCGGCTGCGGACGGTGCTCGTGGTGCGCGGCCGGCGAGGCGCAGGTCTGCCCCGGCCAGGAGCAGCCCGGCTTCACGCACTGGGGGTCCTTCGCCGAGCAGGTGGTGCTGCACGCTGCCGACACCAACCTCGTGGCTCTCCCCGAGTCGGTGGACTTCGCGACCGCGGCGAGTCTGGGGTGCCGCTTCGCCACCGCCTACCGGGCCCTCGTCGCCCGCGCCCGCCTGACGAAGGGGGAATGGGTCACCGTCGTCGGCGCCGGCGGCGTCGGGCTGAGCGCGGTGATGATCGCCCGGGCGCTCGGCGCACGGGTCATCGCGGTCGACCGCAACCCGGCAGCGCTGGCCGTCGCGGCCGAGCTCGGCGCGGAGCACACCGTGCTCGCGGGTGGCGCCCACGGCGAGGCAACGGATGTCGAGGCCACTGTCATGGAGCTGACCGACGGCGGGGCGCACGTCGCCGTAGACGCCGTGGGCAGCGAGCAGACCTGTGCCACAGCGCTGCTCAGCCTGCGGCGACGCGGTCGGCACGTCCAGGTCGGCCTGCTGCCGCCTGTCGACGGTCACCCGCGCGTGCCGATGGCGCGGGTCATCGGGTGGGAGATCGACGTGCTCGGCAGCCACGGCATGGCCGCCGTCGACTACCCGGGGATGCTCGCGCTCATCGACTCCGGCGACCTCGCCCCGCAGCGCCTCGTGGAGCGGGTCGTCGGTCTCGAGGAGGCGGCGGCGCTGCTGCCGGGCTTCGACAGGGCGAACGTCGCGGGGATGACGATCATCGACCCGTCGCGCTGAGGCGGGGCGAAATTCGCTGCGACACACCCCCCTTCGGCCCGTAGCGTGCCGCCTGACGGAAGGGGCACCATGCGCACACTCACCTACTACGTCGCGGCGACGCTCGACGGCTTCATCGCGGGGCCGGACGGCGGCGACCCGAGCGGCGAGGACTTCATGGCGGTCACGCCGGACCTCGTCGAGTTCATCGCGACCCACTACCCGGAGACGCTGCCCGGACCGGCCCGCGAGGCGATGGGTCTGACCGAGCCGGGCCGGGTCTTCGACACGGTGATCGAGGGACGGCGCTCCTACGAGATCGGGCTCGCGGCCGGCATCGACGATTCCTACCCGCACCTGCGGCACCTCGTCGTGTCGACGACGCTCGGGTCCGCGCCCGCGGCGGCTGTCGAGGTCGTCTCCGATGACCCGCTCGCCCGGGTGCGCGAGCTCAAGGCCGAGGACGGCCTGGGCATCTGGCTCGTCGGCGGCGGCCGCCTCGCCCACACCCTGCTGCCGGAGATCGACCGGCTCGTCATCAAGCTCAACCCCTCGGTCATCGGCTCTGGGGTCCCGCTCTTCGACGGGGGCTTCGCCCCCACGCTCTTCGAGACCGTCGACGTCGTCGGCCTCGCCAGCGGCGTGCAGGTCATCACCTGCGAGCGAAGGGCGTAGCCGGGCAAGTCCGGGCGCACAACTCTGAGATCGGAAGAGCACACGTCTGAACTCCAGTCACGTTTCGC
>ERZ500994.39-NODE-39-length-44219-cov-33.288697_pt1 | contig 44219 bp, 35 predicted proteins | sample MGYA00248878_ERZ500994 | MGnify/ENA primary metagenome ERZ500994 (study PRJEB25958, sample SAMN03398533) | human skin metagenome | study: EMG produced TPA metagenomics assembly of the Human Skin Microbiome Metagenome (human skin metagenome) data set. | reverse complement strand
GTGGGGCTAGTCACGTTAATCTCTGTCACTTTGCCACCAATCACATCGAGTCCGACAAAGTACAAGCCTTTTTGTAGTAGCACAGGCGCCACTTGCTCAGCAACTTGGCGCTCTTGCGCTGACAGTGGCATGGCGACCCCACGACCACCTGCGGCTAGATTACCGCGCGTTTCGCCTTGGCTTGGGATACGCGCCAAGCAATAATCCACGGGCTTACCACCGACAATTAAAATGCGTTTATCGCCGTCCTTGATTTCGGGCAAGTATTTTTGCGCCATCACAGGCAAGCTTTCAAGCTGGGTTAGCATTTCAAGGGTTGAGCCAATATTAGGGCTATCGGCGGTCAGTCGAAAAATACCCATTCCCCCCATGCCATCAAGCGGTTTGACGATGACATCTTGATGGGTTTTGATAAAATCACGGATATGCGTTTGTTTGTTGGTCACAATCGTCGGTGTCATCAGCTCAGGGAATTGCGTCGCAAACAGTTTTTCGTTACAGTCACGTACGCTTTCTGGGTTATTGACTACCAATACACCTGCTCGCTGAGCATATTCTAGCAAGTACAGGCTATACAAAAACTGCATATCAAACGGGGGGTCTTTACGCATCAAGATGACGTCAAATGCGCTAGCAGGCTGCGTGGTTTTTTCCCCCAGTTCATAAAAACGTGCAGGGTCTTTCAACGTTTTGAGCGATTGGCTATCAATTTGCAATGCGCCATTATCGAGCCACAAATCGTGAATTTGGCAATAATGCGCCGTGTGACCACGATCTGCAATCGCCCACAGCATCGCGAGCGTGGTGTCTTTTTTGTAGTTAATGGTGTGGATATCGTCCATGACGATCAGAAAATTCAATGGTTTCATTTAGTATCCTTATTAGTATGCTTGTTCAATTTTTATCAATTGTTCATTTTGCTATTAAAACATCGATTCGACCGCATTGCCATTACTATCGTAGCGCATACCGCTGGTCGGTTGTTCATTGGTAAACCAAAAATGGTATTCAGGATTTCCCGCTTGGCTATAAACAATCGCTTCTTGTACCACACCCTGACGGAACAATACTTTTTGTTTGATACGGCTATCGGACAATCGATACGTCACCCAACCATCATATAAACCGTTAACCAAATCGGTGCGAAGCTGGGTCACAAAATTTGGATAGTACACCACCAAAAATTCATCGAAGTAACCGTTTTTGACAAAGGTGGTAAATTGCTCCCCTTCTGGCATCACGCCATTATAAGGACCATCGGCAATGCCTTGTGGCGCAGCTTGCGGTGATTTTGGCGGCAAGATAAGGCTATTTAAAGCATCATAAAACGGCTGTTGGTCAGTTGCCACATTGACAATCGCAGGCGGTTTGCTACCCTCCGCCATCATTTCATTGATACTACTACAACCTGCAAGCGCAAATAATATTGCCGATAAGGTAAGTGCAGTGCCAACACGTAAAAGGTGTGCAGTTATTAGTGTGGTGGGCAAGGCTTTTGTCAACATAGCCGTCCTCTTCAATGGTTAATTAAAAACAATCTATAATTAGCGGGGTTGGGTGATAGCAGCCGCTTATTGAACGCCGTATTGCTCGCGGTAAGCTTGCATTTTGGCAAGTTCCTCCTGCGTGCCATTTTTGGCGACATACTCGGTAATGTCATCCATCGTGACCAAGGCAAGTACCGGTACATTGAGGCTTTGTGCCAATTCTTGAATGGCAGATTGTTCGCTTTGACCTTTTTCTTTACGATCCAGCGCAACGATAATCCCCGCGACTTTGGCCTCTGATTTTTCTAATAGCGCAACGACTTCGCGCATCGCCGTACCCGCGGTCATCACATCATCAATCACCCAAACTGATTTGCCTTTGAGATCGGCTCCAACCAGCATACCGCCTTCCCCGTGGTCTTTGGCTTCTTTGCGGTTGTAGCCCCAATCGGCATTGATTTGGTGATTGTTCCACAGTGCTTGCGCGGTCGCCGCCACAAACGGAATACCTTTATATGCTGCCCCAAAAATCACCAAATCGCTACTTTCGGTAGATTGTAGCTGCTTGGCAAGGGCATCCGCATACCCATTTGCTAACACCGACAATAGCTCACCTGTTGATAACAAACCTGCATTAAAAAAATACGGACTTATACGACCTGATTTTAGGGTAAATTCGCCAAATTTTAATACGTTGTTTTTGAGTGCCACTTCAATAAAATGCTGAGGAATAAACTGCGGTGCGTAAGCGGCTTGGGTTTGAGATGATTGGTCCTGAGATAATTGCGACATACACGACTCCAAAAAAGAACAAGTTAAAAAATACCATTAGCCGCCTGTGATTGGGTTTTGCGAGCTAATGGTGATAGTACGTTTGCTGATGGCTGTTTGCTTACCCACTTGCCAGTCGATGGCAATGGCGGCGAGCGCAACATGCGTCGGCTCGATATATAAATCGTCATGCCGGGTCAAAAAATGCAATTGGGTGCGATGCGCCTCGATGTATTGATTGATAGCATCAGCCAAGTCTTGCAAGGTGATTTGTGGGTTGAGTGATTTGCGTGATTTGCACTGGCATAGCAAAAATACACAAAGCACAAGATGGTACATTTGTCCCATCAGATACAGTTTGGTTTCGATATTAAGTAGCGCTTTATTATAGGTGGCATCAGACTGTGTGCTGGGGGCATCGTTGGCTTGATGTGCGCAAGAATTTTGCAATGTCTGCTGTGACAAGGATGTTGTAAGCTTATCCATACTCGCTAAATGCGGGTATCGACCCATAACCTCTTTCATCAGTGAAACACTGCTGTCATTGACGAGCTGTGGCAACAAAGACAGCGGTAAATGCAATGACGGGTGTTTGCTTTGGCTGCTATTGGCCTGCTGTTGCTGCTGCTGGATAAAGTGCCGCATCTCAATGGTTTGCTCAGATAGTAACTGCTCTAGCATGTCAGATTGATGACTTTGCGGACTTTTTTTAGCGATTTTTGTTGTGTTATCCCTCATTGGGTAGGGCTTGGCAACGTCTTTTACACTAGCGGTGTTGTTGTTAGTATCCGCCACTGGCAATGAAAGCGGTTTTTGCATATAGACGTCAATGGTATGGCGCGCGGGTATGACGCGCTTGTCAATCGGGCGACAAGGATCGGGCAAAGCCAATCTTTCTGCCTCAGTCATCACATTGGGATGGCGTAGCTGGTCTCTGTCTTTAACCACTTGGTTTCTTGCGGCTTGGCGCTCAGTATTGGAATACGTCATGGCATACACGGCTATAAAATCACTGATAGATAAATGATGAAAAATTTTTGTTGAAACCCACCACTAATCGCTTAAAGTCGACAAAATATGCTGATAACCTGACTGCCAATCTGGGTGGTTGAGCCAAGTAGCTGGAAAATTAGTGATAATGCGTTTGCCCGTTGTTGGCTCTATACAGGGCAGCGATAAGTTCAAGCCCTGTGCAGTCGCCAAATAGTTTAGCACAGTATAGAGCGGGACTGGCGCGTTATCTGTCGCCAAGTAAACTGGCACGGTTTGACCCGCATTGATGACAGTGACAATGATGCTGACTAAATCTGTATCCATAATACGATTAGTCCATGTATTACTCGGATAATCGCTAACCTTATTTGGCGACTGCGCTGCTAACTGTTTTGCCATAGTCAGTAGACGTAGCCGTGACTGCCCATAAATCCCACTTGGGCGAATGATGACGCTCTTATCTTCAAAGTGCTGCTGCAACAACTGCTCAGTCTGCAAAATCACTTGAGAAGTGGCGCTCGCTGGCGCTGACACAGGGGTATCGATATCAATGATTTCGCCCGCGTTTTGCCCATAAACGCCTGTCGAAGAAATAAATACCACACGCTTGAGGTTTGGCAGATGGTCACCCAATCGCACGACATGCTCGGCAATCGCATAATAACTGTCACGGTAGCCTTGTAGCGACAAGGTATCTGGACTGACAATGATACAGATTTGGCTAATTTGGCTTGTCCATTGACTTAGCTGCGCAATGATTAACGCGCGCGCATCACTGGCAACAAAATGTAGATTTTCCTGATATAGATGGTCATTATCGGGCGGTAACTTGGCTGTCATGGGGTTACAGAAAGCCAAATCTGTCGGCGTGGAGCGGCTGACACCAATCACGCAATGCCCCTGCGCCGCTAATTGCTTAGCAACTGGTAAACCAATTTTGCCCAGTCCAATCATTAAAATGGTTTGCATCATGCTATGACCTATCGCGAATGGCATTAAAAAAGCTGACTATTTTTAATCGATGTATTTTTAACCGATTTATTGTTGAAAACGCATCGATAAATCAATGGCTTTGATATGCTTCGTCAACGCACCCATTGAGATAAAATCCACCCCGGTTTCTGCCACTTGGCGTAGATTGGTAAGGCTAATATCACCTGAAGCTTCAAGCTGGCAAGGCTTACCAAGACTAGCAACCAGCTCGACCGCTTTTTGGGTATCTTCAATGGTAAAATTATCGAGCATCACGATATCAGCATTGGCAGCGATGGCTTGATGCAACTCATCAAAATTTTCTACTTCAACTTCCACTGGCTTATTGGCAATCTGACGCGCCTGACTGACTGCTTGGGCGATACCGCCACACGCCATGATATGGTTTTCTTTTATCAAAAAGGCATCGTATAGCCCGATACGGTGATTATTACCGCCGCCACATAGCATGGCGTATTTTTGCGCATGGCGTAGCATTGGCAAGGTTTTACGGGTGTCTAACAATTTGGTCGGTAGTTCTGCGATGACCGCCACATGGTTGGCAACCACAGTGGCAGTAGATGATAAAGTCTGTAAAAAATTGAGCGCGGTACGTTCACCCGTCAGTAGCGCCCGGGTGTTACCGATGAGCGTCACCAAAATTTGATTGGCTGCCACAGCGTCACCGTCTTTGACTGCCCAATCAAGCTGCATATTGGGGTCAAGCTGGCGAAATACTTCATCCACCCATGCCTTGCCCGCGACCACCATCGGTTCACGACAAATAATGGTTGCCGTATCGCGCTGTGTGTCAGGTATTAACTGGGCATTAATATCTCCAGTGGCGATGTCTTCTTGCAGCGCAAGTGCGACTTGTTTGGCGATTTCAATACGTAGTAGTGAGCTAATGTGCGGCGCGGTGGTCGAGGTGTCACTAATGGTTTGGCTAGCAGCAGGCATGCAAATAATCCCTTATTTTTGATGGGGTATTTTCGATGAAGTATGTTTGATTGTATTATCGCTTATTCTTTGGGGGCTTGGGTAGTAGTTTGTTGATATAAACGCAGGGCAATCAACGCCAAAGCGGCTACAATCGCAGCGAGTACACCCCACAGTGCCCATGTTTTGTAGCGTTCAAACGACGCGTTGGGATTGTTCAATGCCTCGATATTTTGCATTTGTCCTTCAACGGTATTGCCGAGGCTGGTTAGTTGTTGGTTGGAGAGAGTGATATTGGGTTGTTGTAATACACCTGGCTCGTTAATCACCAGTCGGTAAGGCGCTGTGCCTTGTGCTAAAAAGTACATCTCATACATGGGCGTTAACAGATCAACTGGTAAATCATCTTGCTGCATTTGACCGCCCAATTGCAGCGACTTGGTCAACGTGGGTTGCCAACTGACCGTGGTATGGTTTTTATCAATTTGTGAATTGGCTAGAGTTTTATCCTCACTTACATTAGCGGTCTTGTTGATTTTAGCCAATTGATTGGCTTCTTGCTCAGGTACGTTGATGCTCACTTGCCACAGCTGATTTTCGGGGACAAAAAAACTCACCCCTGTGGTCAACATGGGTTGAGCAAGGCTAAGCCGCCATTGGTTGGCGTTATCTTTGGTTTTTGAAAAATTGGCGCGGGTCAAGAAGAAACTTGCCTCACTCACCATGCGATTTAAGCTTGCTGCCTCAAGATTGATAGGCTGATTTGCCACCACTTGCCAATACCGATAATTGGTTTGCTGCGGCTCGATGGCAATAGCATTGCCTGTCGCTATCGGCTGATTGGTACCGTCAGCTTGCGGCGCTACCATTTGGCTATGTTGAGTAGCCTGGCTAGGTTGACCACGTTGGCTAGAGTCAAAAGGGCTGACCACCGTTTGGCTGACCATCTGCCAGCTTTGCAAGTCATCACTGCCATAAATTTGCAGTTGTAGTGGGCGCTTGCTGGGCTGGGCTGAATTCACGGGTAAAAATTTTAGCCAAAGATTGACTGCTTGCGCGGTTGATAAAGTAGATTGATTTTTGGCAAAGTTGGGATTGGTTAACCACCAAGTTCTGACTGGGCTATTGGTAACAGCGGCGACTGGGTTTGAAGGTAAATTACTAAGGTCAATGTTAATCGATTGTTGGTTGTCTGGGTTATCAAGCTGTACGGTCAACGCATGGCGTAATTTTTCCACCGCATTGGGGTTATCCGTCTCCACGCTCACTACTTGCAATACTTGATTGACGGATGATTGTTTACTGACCGGGCGAATCGCCATCGGCATAATATGACCTTTGGCATCAATCAAGCGGTAATTTTGTTTATCGCTAATAGTTGCCCCATTTTGCTGCATGATTAAAGCTAACAAACTGGGCGTTAACGACGAAAATTTTACCAGTTGGGCACTGTTAGGGTTGTCATCTAGGTTTTCGACCGGTAAATCAATATCGATTGCAAAGCTATTTTGCAATGCCTCAAAGCCATAGTTGATACTGTCAGTGTCATGCTCTTGCTCTGAATTGTCAACGATGGCGGGCGCTACCGTGGTCGTGTTGGTTTTTTGCGAAGCAACAGTGATGGATGCCGTTTGCGTGGGATTTTGGGCATCTGCTTGTGTGTAAATGATAGCTATCAACAATAGCGGCGAAACTAAAGTTGCCGATAAAATACAGGCGCGGTGTTTGGCTAATCTTACGTGACAGTGCTTATTGTTTTTCATTTTAGCTTCATTGTTACTTCATTTTAGCTGCATAGCTACTTGATAATTTATGTTGCTTTATAACTTAGCAAATTGCGAAGCACATTGACAAAACCCCGACCTACCAGATTAATCATCCCAAGAAGCAGCGTAGCGTGTGTTTGGGTATCAACATAAAGCCATCAGTTGCAGTTAATCTAAAAAAATTTAAAAAAACCATGGCCTCGCATTGTAAGCATCAGTAGACAGTAACAACATTAATTTTTTATGTTAGAAACGCGATAAGTGTTTTTCTAACTTATTGATAGTAATTAGATTTATACTTTAATTGCTGTTGCACTTTGCCCTATAAGGATATTAACAATACCCACTCAAAACTTCTATACCGTGCTACAAACCTCTAACAAGAGAACCGATATTTTGGATAAATTCTAGCCAGATGTTACAATTTAAAGACAATTAGGCAGCAAGTCTTTGTGCATTTAGCTAAGCCCGCCTGCCGTAAATACGACAAATAACCCAGGTTATTCACGACTTTTAGCAGGGGTCTACTTATCTTTTTTTGGCTGCATTGGGTTTGTCTTACTTAAGTTTATCTGACTTGAGTTTACCTGCCTTAGGTTTACTTGACTTAGGCGGTAAGGGTGCAAGATAGCCAATGACTAGCATCAACAAGCCTGCCCCAATAAAAGACACCACACGCAGTACCGCACTGGTATTCGACATATCAATCAATACCAACTTGGCAACCACAATGGTCAATAATGCGATACCGGCAAACCATACCAAGCGAATGGCTTTTTTGTTTGCCAAGAACATCAATACCATCGCAATGACGGTCCATAAGATAGTCAGCCCCGTCTGTACCATACTGACTGACCAAGCACCATTTTCCCACGTCGGCGTGCCCCAAACGCTGGCAAACCCACGCACCAACATACTACTGACTGTCACAAATGCCCCTAGACCGCAAACCACCAAAACGATAGTACGATAGTTGCTATCAACTTTGAGTGCCACATAAGATTGGTACAGTAAAATACTGATTAAGGTCAAATCCAGCGGATTGAGCAGCGGCAGATAAACGCCCAATAGCTGACCGTCTAACGAGAAATTGGCAGATAAACTCCAAATAAAGGTCATCGGTACCAAAATATAAGCGCTGTGTTTCAGTAGCGTATCAACCTCTAACCAACCAAGCAAACGACCACCAAGCGCCTGCAATCTTGGCAACAACAACAAACTCATCAGCCCAAGCACAGCCAGCACGGTCGGTAAAATAGTGATAATGGCTCGAAGCTCTTGGGCATGCTGCCAATAGTTAAATGGCACTTGTTGCAGCATCCAAGTTAGCATGGCAATCAGTGTCAAAAACCAAACGAGCGCGTCAACGCTTGTATCCAGTCGGTCGCGGTGCCAGCGACTAAGCAGCCACGCGCCTAGCAATTTTGCGATGGCTAAACAGCCAAGCATGGCGAGCAAATAACGCCCCAACCCGCTAAATGCTTTGATGTGATAATCGTTTAGGTCTACAACCGTCTCGACCTTAACGTGGGTGAGACAGACTAGCACCCAGCTTATCATCGCAAACGGTAAAATCAAGCGGCTCACCTTACGCATACTGCGCCAAACAAAACGCTGATGTATCAGTTGTCCCACAATTAAAAATACCGCCATAGCCACGGCAAGTTTGATAGTGGTGGTTTTGCCACCGTTGTTCCAAAAGGGGTCAGCGGATAAAATCGCCGACAGATACAGCACAAACCCAACAACCACAAGCGCGGTTGCAACAAAGCTGTGACTAGCATTATCAGCAATTTGTTGAACCCTTTTAGGCGTTGTTTTGACTGCCGCAGGTTGAGTTTGAGGCTGAGGTTGGGCTTTAGCTTGGAGTGTGGCTGCCGTTTGGGATGTGGCTGCCGCGATATTGACCCTGTGCTGACGCAAAATAAAAGCAGACAGCAGCACACACGCTGTCAATACGGTCAGTGGCAAGGTGGATGAAGCCGCCACTATAGACATTTGGTGCGGGACAGATAATTGATCCAGTAGCCCATACCAATGCCGCATGAGGGTATCAAAGCCCACCAATAACAGGATACTAAAGCCTTGCAATGCCAACCCAAAATATACCGTCCAGCGTCTTTGGGTACGCGCACCGAGCCACACCAATGCAGCACCCTGCACTGCCCAACCGATACTAATCCATTTGGCTGATAGCGCCAGTGGTATCACCAGAGCCGAGAACCCACAGCCGAGCGCAAGGCTGGCTTCAATCAGTAGCTCAAAGCTGTTATCAAATTGGTTGTTGGCTTGTGGGTCGCCTGCGATGCTACGGCGATGATGTTTGAGCAGCCACAATCCTAGACTCAAATAAATAGCCGATAACGCACTGCTAGCAAAGGCCAGATGATAAGGCAAATCATTGAGCAAGCTTGCCATCAGCCCAAACCCCAGTAACGCTGTACCAAACAACAAGCCTGAATCTATCGATAGAATCGGGCGTTTGGCTACCCCCCTGTTCATTTGTAGCAGCGTTTGGTTATAGCTCACGACCTGCTGAGAGTATCTAACTGCAATAAACAGATACAGCGCCATGTGCCCAACCACTAATCCCAGCAGTTGCCAGCGTAATGACAGCCAGCCTGCACCTGCACTATTGCCACTAAATGCACGAAATCCCCACACATACGCAAGCCCAAAAGTCACTGCTAGGCTGAGCGCATTGAGCAATTTCCAAGTGCGATAATGGGCAATCACCGCAACCGCTATATTGAGTAATAAATAATAACTAAATAACATCACCACACTACCGTCAGGTCGGCTGACCAGTATCGGCGCAAAAAACGCCCCACCGAATGCCAAGACCGCAAGCGGCAGCGCATTTTGCCACACCGAAAACATCACTGTTAACCCTGCCAGTAACGCAAGCACGCCGAAGGTTAAGGTTGATGGTAGTAGTCCATACAATTTAAAACTCGCAAACACCGTCAAATAAATCACCGCAAAGCCGACACCTTGCAAGGTTAAACCGTAACTGCGTTTTTTGGCAGTGGTGCGATAGCCGACTACCGTTATCACCAAGCCACCTAACGCTACCAGCGCCATGCGCACGGGCATCGATACCTCAATATATTGGCTGGCAAGTTTGAGTAATAGCACCACGCCCACTAGCAACACCAGTGCCCCGACACGCACCACCAAGTTCTCCCCAAAAAACCATTGGGTGGCACTTGCCCAAAGCGATGTCACAATATTGGTAGCACTTTCATCATCTTTTAAAGAAGGAGATGATGGCTGTGATACGCTAGGTTTATGCGGTGGGGCTGCGTCATTCACTGACGGCGGCGTTGCCGTTGGCGGAGCTGAACTAGTCGAAGCGTCAAGCGTATTCGCCATTGGCAAAGAGTTTAATGTTGGGAGTGGCACTGGAAGGGGCGCTGAGACTGGAGCTTGACTGATGGACTGAGTGATAGGGTCAGTAATAGGTTTAGTGACAGGCTGATTTTGGCGAATATCGCTTGCCGATTGCTGGGTAGATGATGGCTTTGCCTCGCTGCTTAGGATATACACAGTTGCCATGACATCAGCGAGTTGTTTTTGCAGGTTGTCGAGCTTGGATTCAAGTCGGGTAATTGCTTTTTGTTGGACAAAAATTTTATAAAGCGCTCCCACCACTGCCAGTATCAACGCCGCTATAATCGTATCCATCAGATGTCCTACCCTTGTTGTCAGCTTAGCGATAGCATACCATTTTTTTTCCAAATTGCTTTTTTTTAACTGTGTCTTTCGGTTAAGGTGAAGATAAGACCAATTTTATGCTAAATTAGCCACAGCATTGAGTAGCGTTTTACCAACTATTTTAAACACCATTTGGATGATTGGGCGGGGTATAGTTATGTCGGGATTTAGCATTGAGCAGGGTTTGTTAAGCCCATGCGAGTTTGTGGCGTCACCCAATTTTGGACAACGCCCCGACCCTAACGATATTCACCTGATTGTGATTCATAACATCAGCTTGCCGCCCAGTGAATTTGGTGTAAAAAATGACCAAGGCGAGCATTTTGTTCGTGCATTTTTTCAAAATCAGTTAGACCCTAAAGCTCATCCGTATTTTGCAACCATCTATCAGCAGCAGGTCTCCGCGCATTTGTTTATTGAGCGTGATGGTAAGGTCACGCAGTTTGTGAGTTTTGATGAGCGTGCTTGGCATGCTGGCAAATCTAGTTATTTGGGCGTGCCAAACTGCAATGACTATTCGATTGGGATTGAGCTGGAGGGTGATGATTATAGCGAGTTTGACGACAGGCAATACCAAGCGTTAAGTGGCGTGATTGCCGCGATTTATCAAGCTTATCCCAAAACCATCAATCATCTAGCCGGTCACAGCGATATCGCGCGCGGTCGCAAATCCGACCCGGGGCTGCATTTTGATTGGGTGAAATTAAGAAACATGGTCAATAGAAACATGGTCAATAAAAATGACATCAGCCATTAGATGATTTTCAAAAATTTATTGTATGGCAATTTTTTAGGATAACGATTTTGTAAGATGACAATTTTGCAAAATAACGATTTTGCAAGATAATAGTGCCCAAATCAAGCTATAAAATCCAATTAGCACACCCATTTCTCGGCAAAACTTGTAGCGATTCTTTCATGTCAAAACTTATCAAATCCACCGCTATTATTAGTTTTTTTACCTTATTTTCACGTATCTTGGGCATGATTCGCGACATGGTATTGATGAGCGTATTTGGTACGGGTGGCATGATGGATGCGTTTTTGGTGGCATTCAAATTGCCCAATTTTTTGCGGCGGCTGTTCGCTGAAGGCGCTTTTGCCCAAGCTTTTGTCCCTGTACTATCCGATTATCAACACCAAGCCCAAAATAACGACATGACCGATAGCAAAAAAGCCTTGCTCAGCATTCAAATTCTTATCAGTCGGGTGGCAGGTACGTTATTGTTGATTCTATCAGGCTTAACCGCCGTGATAGTCATTTTCGCGCCTGCCGTGATTGCTGTGTTTGCGGTCGGTTATCTGCATGAGCCTAGCAAATTTGTAACGGCAGTTGAGCTACTTCGTATCACTTTTCCTTATTTGTTATTTATCGCCATGACTGCGTTTGCTAGTAGTATTTTGCAAAGCGTGGGGCGGTTTGCCTTGCCTGCCTTTGCACCGGTGCTTTTAAATGTGTGTATGATTGCGGGCGCGATTTGGGTAGCGCCGCTGCTTGCCAAGCCAATTTTGGCAATCGGTTATGCAGTTGCGGTGGCAGGTTTGCTGCAGCTATTGATTCAATTACCGCAATTGCACAGCCATCAGCTGCTGGTGATGCCAAAGGTTAGCTTTCGTCATCCTGGCGTGCGACGGATTTTAAAACTCATGCTCCCTGCGCTGTTTGGGGTCTCGGTCACCCAAATCAATATGCTGGTCAACACGGTGCTGGCTTCAACCATGGTCGATGGCTCGGTCTCTTGGCTGTATACCGCCGAGCGGATGAGTGAGCTGCCACTAGGACTGATTGGGGTGGCGATTGGCACGGTGATTTTGCCCAGTCTATCCAAAAGTATCGCAAGCGACGACCATCAACAATTTGGACACACCCTAGATTGGGCGACGCGGCTAACGGTGTTGGTCGGCGTACCTGCATCCATCGCGCTTGGCATGATTAGTAATGTGCTTATGATATCCCTATTTGAACATGGGGAATTTGTGCGGCAAGATGCCATGATGAGTGGGCTTGCGCTACAGTGCTTATCGGGTGGGATTTTGGCATTTATGCTGATTAAAATATTTGCCCCGGCTTTTTTTGCCCGTCATGACAGTCGCACCCCTGTCAAAGTCGGTGTGATTAGCGTGATTGCCAATGTCGTGCTAAGCCTAATACTGGCTGAGTTATTTAAAAAGTGGCAAATCGCACCCCACGCCGGGCTAGGGCTTGCCAATACATTGGCGTCTTTTATCAATGCGGCGCTGTTATATTTTTATTTACATACCCAAGGTATTTATCGGTTTGGTGCGGCTTGGCGACGATTAGCGGTTATCTTTGCCATCGCAAATGGGGCAATGGGATTGGCACTTGCCGTTGGTATTCATTTTTTCCCGGTTACTGCGCATCAAGGTGTTCGTATTGTGGCGCTATTGGCGCTGTGTGTGGCGGGCGCTGTGGTGTATGGCGCAGCGCTATTAATCGCTGGCTTTAAACTATCAGAACTAAAACCACATCATAGCGTTCAATAAATAATAGAAAATAAACAACGGACAACGGACGAAAAAACGGCTAAATAAAATTTATCTAGCCGCTTTTTTAATTGAGTTTTGTGACTGAGCTTTTTTTAACGCAGCAAAACATTAGCGCATTAACCTATCAATGTATTACAAGGCATTAGCGTTTTACTGAATTTTGGCAGTCTTTATTATCACAAATTCCATATAGTACCAGCGAATGCCCTGATAGGGTAAAGCCAAAGTCTTTGGCGACTTTTTCTTGCAGCGCTTCGATTTCTTCATTGTGAAATTCAATGATTTTGCCGCATTGGTCACATACCAAGTGGTCATGGTGCTCATCTTTGGCGATTTCAAACACTGACAAGTTGTTTTCAAAATTGTGACGCTCGACAATCCCCGCTTGTTCAAACTGGGTTAACACGCGGTAAACAGTCGCAAGCCCCACGTCTTCACCGTGCTCCATCAAGGCTTTATACACATCTTCCGCGCTCATGTGATGGGATTCGGCTTTTTCTAGCAATTCTAAAATTTTCAAACGCGGTAACGTGACTTTCAAACCGGCACGACGCAAATCTTGGTTGGTAAAAGACGACATATAAATCCTCGCACCTATCAGGTGTCGCTTATAAACTGAACATTATGACTATAATAACAAATTCGACAAAATCCCACAGTAAAAAAACGTGACACCACTGGCAAAAGCGTCCGTTGACAGATAACGGGCGAAGGCAGACTAGAGACAAAGTACGCCAACCACAAGAACGCCAAACAGCAAACAGCAAACAGCAAACACCGCGGCGTTTTACACCCAAACATTAACTGTATGTAAAATAATTTAAATTTTGGGGTCAATAGGTAGGCAAAAAAACCCAAATCACGTATGATAAGTCGTAAATTTTATCGTTCACCATCTCAAAGCGGTTTGACAAATGACATCTATCACAACACTATCAAAAAAACTGGCAGTCCTGCCTTTGGTTGCCGTAATTAGCAGCGTCAGCGTATTACCAGGTTGCTCATGGTTTAGCGTGTACAAAATCGATATCCCACAAGGCAAGCCGATTCATGAAGACAAATTAAGCCAAGTGCAAGTGGGTATGAATGCCAATCAAGTGCTCTATATACTAGGTAGCCCAACCTTTAGAGACACCCTAAATCCGGTACGTTGGGATTACCTGTACGATTTTACCCCAGGTACTAACGCCAAACGCGCCAACAAGCCAGCGATTCATAACGCCCAACAATACGCCAAAATTTATTTTGACCAAAATGGTATTGTCACCAGTATTGAGCGCCCAGCGGTGACTCAGTAAGCTTTTTTGACTAAAAAAAGCCAATCATAGCCGTGATGCTGTGATTGGCTTTTTTTGTGCGCTACACAATAATACTGGAATACTGGGTCACACCTTTATGGGTTAAATTTTTTAGACAGTAATTTGCGTTTGTTTTGCGGGTCGATGGTCAAAGGGCGATAGATTTCGATTCTATCGCCTGTGTTGATAGCACTTTGCCAGTCTAGTTTATGGGAAAACACACCGACACTATAGCTAAAAATCTGCGGATACTGCTGTTGCCAGCCTGTGGCATTGACTGCATCAATCACCCGGCTATCATCGGCGAGTTGCAGGGTTAACCGCAATTGTGTTTGGCTATCGGGCGCAAAGGCTATATCAACAGTAATCATTTTGCCAATCCTAGCACCCACCCCACCATCGCCAAAATCACCGCCAATGGCACAATAATACGCACCGCAATGCGCCAAAGGTTATATAAGCCTTCTGAGCTAAAATTCAATGATTTGCGCAAATGGCTGATTTTCATTTGCCAGCCTGCAAATACGGCTAGCCATACCGCCGTGACTAAACTTATCACGATAATCAGCTGATTGAGCCAAGCAGTTGGTACCATGGCTAGCGCAAGACTAAGCACTGCCAATACCACCAATGCCAAAAAATTAAATTGCTGTTGTTGCCAGCGTAGTGACACTTGATGGGTCAAGATATGCAGTAAATACGCCGCCCCTGCCAGCATCGCCAATGCATTCAGCACTGCCGCCATCGCGCTGTTTGGCGATAAAGTCATGGCAATCAGCGCACCCGCTAATAACTGAAAACTCCACACCGGTAATACATAGCGACTCGCGGATTCGCGTGCTTGATCTGTCGCCGTGTTGCTCATTGTGAGCATTTGGTGGGTGCGCGCATGCCAGTATAGTCCTGTACCTGCGCCAACACAGACTAGCGCCAACACGACCGCCCCTGCCCACTCCGTCAAGGACGTGGCTGTCATCTGCCACTCGACAAACCCACCCTGCATGACATTGACAACCAACGCGGCAACAGCAAAACCGACCGCCAACCAACCTGCCAAATGCTTGATAAAACTCAAACCAATTACTATCAGCACCATGATGGCTAGCAAGGCAGGCAAAGCAATATTGCTTACTAGCGGATGGATAATCTCGCCACTACTTGCCAGTAAATGCCCCACAACCGCCATCAGCAGCACAATAGTCAACCAACCAAACCCGCGCCAAACCGTTGACACGTCAGCTTCACGGGTCAACATGGGCAGACCGACCAGCGGAGACGTACCACTACGATGCGCCAAACCAATCTCTGCAAACACCAATGGCAACCCGACCAAGGTCATCGCCACTAGCCACAACAACCAAAAATCAATCTGCCCAATGTAGTCACGGCTAAACCAAGTAAAAACCAGCAGCGGCAGCAAGCTTGCTATCAACATCGGCTGTAAACGATTAAATGGCATGGTGTTGGATTCCTTTGTAGCGGTGGGTTATTGTCACAAAATTATTTGAGTCGCTTCGCTAAAGTGATTTTAAAAAAGTGAATTAAAAAAATGACTGTAAAATTCAACAGTGCAAAACTAAATCGCCGCTATTTTAGCAAACCCACACCGTATGCAAAACCCACCAACGCAAAATCCACACAAACTTATCAAAAATAGCTGTCAAAATAAAAAACCCTGTATGTCACAGGGCTTTCTTTATGGCTTCACATTATTGCTTCATATTAAAAAGCGCGGTTACACGTGCGGTAAAATCGCAGGCATCAAATCATGAAAGGTACGACCTGACGCGGTTTCACCAATGGCATGCATTTTCCACTCACCGTTATGGCGATAAATTTTTGCCAAAATCAGCGCGGTATGACTGCCTTGGGCTGACAAATCATAACGGGCAACTTCACTGTTATTGCTGGCATTCACCAAACGACAAAACGCATTATTGACCGTGGCAAAAGTTTGACCCGTAAAGCTATTGACAGTAAAAACCAAGGCTTGCACATGGTCAGGGATACGAGATAAATTGACATTAATCACTTCGTCATCGCCATCACCAGCACCAGTGCGATTATCGCCTGTGTGTTGTATGCTACTGTCTTTTGACTGCAATTGTCCAAACCAAATCGCATCCACCATTTGTTTGTTGGCATCAAGCATGATACACGACGCATCCAAGTCAATGCTGCCGCCTGCGCTGCCACCACCACCGAACAAGCCACCCAAAAATCCACCTGATTTTTGCGGCGCAGCACCGACATCCCAACCCAGACCCATTTTGATTTGGCTAAGTGCGCCACCTGCTTCTTTTTCTAACGAGATTTTTTGACCTTTCGATAAATTCACTGCCATGTTGGTTTCCTTATTTTCTACTATATTTTTTACTATTCTATTTAGCTATGTTTTAAGCGGTTCATAAAGGCTTGGCACAAAATGACTATAAAAAACCGCCTAAAATACCTTCATTGCCACCGCGTCCGCCTGAGTTTGACCCCAGTAAACTTTGAATCCAGCCTTGATAAGTATCACGGTTACGCGAGCAAATCACTACTTTGCCTTGACCTGAGAACTTTAGTACCATGCCTTCGCCGCTCGTGACTGAATTGATGATATTGCCCAAAAAGCCTTTTTTCTGGCTGGTCGCCATTGACAGGCTATATTGCAGTCGGCTATCCCAGCATACCACGTGACCATTATCAATAATCACATCTTTATCAGTCGTGACATCAATCTCAAACAAAGAGCCAAACCCCGATACCACGAGCTGACCTTGACCTTGCGTTTGCATGACCATAAAGCCCCCCGTATCGCCAAATATAGCGCCGCCTAAATTGCGCTGTATATTGGCACGCAAATCAACGCCATTAGTCGCTGCCACAAAGGCACCGTCACTGAGCGTATACTGATTGGCACCGACGTCTAAGATTTGCATATCGCCATCAAGTGTGGGCGCGAGTAAGCAGTCACCCTCACCATTTACCGCTTCAATTTGCTGTTGAAAAATCGACTCGTCATTGGCAAATCGGCGCATCAAAGCTTGCATGATGCCGCCACGCATTTGACCTTTAAGCTCAAGATTTGACTCCATCATAACCATGGCATTGGATTCGCAATAAATCGAATCGCCTTTTTTGAGATTACAATGCAAAAATGGCTCAATCGTCCCAATCATACTAAACGTCGCTGCCATAGGTTAATGTATCCTTATAGACTAGGTGGCAAAAATGATAATAAAAGTAGCTGAACTTAAAAAAGCACTTAGGCTTAAAAAGTGCTTAAGCTTAAAAAGCGCTCAGGCTAGAAAAATGGTTATGCTGAAAAAAAGGGGCAAGCCGATGCCACCCCATTGTTAAAAAAATGTTAAAAAATTTTAGCCAAAAAACTAAACAGCAACGCCATATGACGCAGCCAATGGTCCTAAACCGCCAGCAAAACCTTGTCCAACTGCGCGGAATTTCCACTCGCCATTGTTCTTATAAAGCTCACCAAAAATCATTGCTGTCTCGGTGCTGCTGTCTTCTGACAAATCATAACGAGCCACTTCAGCGCCGCCTTGGGTATTCACGATGCGAATATAAGCGTTTGCTACTTGACCAAAGTTTTGGTTACGCGCTTGACCATCATAAATCACCGCACAAAATACTACTTTGCTCACATCGGCTGGGACTTTAGTTAAATCCACTTTGATGACTTCATCATCGCCATCGCCTTCACCGGTGCGGTTATCACCCGTATGCTCTACTGAGCCATCGGATGATTTTAGGTTGTTAAAGAAAATAAAATCTGCATCTGCCCGTACTTTACCCGATTCATTGACCAAAAACGCGACCGCGTCTAAGTCAAAGGCTTGCCCGTCAGTGGCACGTGGGTTCCAGCCAAGACCAACGGCCATGTTGGTTAAATTCGGTGCTTCCTTTGATAAATTAACATTACCACCTTTGGTTAAGCTAATTGCCATTGTTTTATCCTTTGTAATAAATTTTTGAAATCAAATAAGAAAATCGATGTCCGTTGTCATGCGCTGCGCCTTTCACGCTCAGACTACAAGTGCCTAGAACAAAAGCGCGCCCAGACTAAAATCGCCCAAAATAAAAGGCTCAAACACCATAAAAAATCGCCTAAAAAAACAAAACGTGAGCCGAAACCCACGTTTTAACTATACCTTTGGTGATAGAATTTGTCCACCATTCGGCTACATTAAGCTGTTATATTTATGTGTCAAAAGCTTAAGGGATATTAAGCTCAAGTCAGCATCCTACATACCGCTACGGTTACGCATGAGCCCCAGTCTTTTTAGCATCTTTTAGTGTTTAGCCAAGGCTGCTTGGCGCTTACGGTAGCTGATAGAGTTAATCACTGCCCATACGATAAAGGCAATCCCAATCAAACCCGTCACGATTTCTGGCACTTCGATATGCACAGTTGCCAATAGCATGATGACCGCCAACGCGCCAATCGCATAATGCGCGCCATGTTCTAGATAAACAAACTCATCGAGCGTGCCTTTTTCTACCAAGAAAATGGTCATGGAGCGCACAAACATCGCACCAATGGCAAGGCCTAGCATGATGATAATCACGTCATTGGTAATGGCAAACGCGCCAATCACCCCATCAAAACTAAACGATGCATCGAGTACTTCTAGATACAAGAAACCTGCGATACCGCCTTTGGCAATCGCGCCCGCTACTTCTTTGCCCTCAATCACATCGGGGGTTGATTCATCATCATCACTCGCCCCTTCTAAAAGGCTTGATAACACATTGGTGGCTAGATAAATCAAAATACCAAATACCCCTGCGGTTAACACCACTGATTTTTTGGCGTCTTCCACCCAATATAAGGCGGTCATTAACAGTACCAATGCCACAAACACGCTCATGGCATCGACCTTGCCAAAACGCGCAAGCTTACGCTCTAGCCATTCAAACCACATCACTTCTTTTTCATCAAAAATGAAGTTTAAAAAGACGAGCAACAAGAACATCCCACCAAATGCGGCAATCTCTGCATGATGCTCCATCAGTTTGGCAGAGTATTCTTTCGGGTTGTTGAGCGCCATGTTGATGACATCCATCATGCCCATATCGGCAGTCACTGCGACGATGACAATCGGGAATACCAGACGCATACCAAATACCGCGATGAGGATACCCACAGTCAAGAAAATCATTTTCCAAAACTTATCCCAGGTTTTGAGTACCGAGGCATTAACCACGGCATTGTCAAACGACAGTGAAATCTCCATCACTGCCAGAATCAAGGTGATAAATAACGCCGAGAGCATGGCACTGACACCACCATGTGAAAAACCCCACCACGCTGCAATTGCCAGCGCAATCGTGGTAAAGACAATATCAAAATAAAAATGTCTCATAACAATCCTACAAATTGAAAAAATTAACGGCTTATAGAGTCATCTAACACGTAAGATGATTGGATGTGACTATCTTACACAACTATTTGCTCAATCATACTACAAATGTGTTACCAAGCAATTGATTGCGCGCTTAAATCACGCATTATGGCAAATATTCGCCAACTTGATGCATTTATGGGTACAATAGCCACTTTTAATTTTTTAAACCAAGTGCTAACTGCAAAATATTGGGGTCAGCCTATGTTTAAACCCTGTTTGGAAGCGTCGCGGCATGTTAGAAAACTTTATCACCCTTGTTCTGATTCTTACCCCATTGGTGGTCGGGTTTTTACTGCCATTACCGCAACGATTTATGCCGCTGGTAGACAAGCTACTGACCAACTTGGTGTTTGTGATTTTAACCTTTATTGGTCTTTCGTTGTCGCAGATTCCTGACTTGGGCACGCAGATTGGGTTTATTGGCACCAATGTGGCGGTATTGGCGATTTGTACCCTAGGTGCAGGTTTTATCAGTTTGCTGATATTTGACAGGCTGCATCCTTGGCAACGAGCCCTTCCCCATGAGCATAGTCAAGCAGGTTTTAGCATCACAGGAAGCCTGGTTCAGTTGTGCTGTGTGGTGTTGGGTTTTGTACTGGGCAAATTGCTGCCAATAACGGATTTGCCGATTGATGGCATCATCAAGGGCTTGTTGATTTTGCTGATTTTATTGGTGGGTTTTCAGTTGTCGCATTCGGGGATGACGTTGCGGCAGGTATTGGTCAACAAACGCGGCGTACAAGCCTGTGTGATTTTTTGTCTCAGTGTGGCAGTCGGTGGTTTAGTGTACGCACTGATAATGCCTGATGTGACCTTCACCCAAGGCTTAGCGCTATCCTCTGGCTATGGCTGGTATTCGTTGTCGGGAATTATCATGACTGATGCGTATGGCGCAGTTTGGGGAAGTGTGGCATTGCTCAATGATTTGTTACGTGAGTTCACGGCGCTACTGTTTATCCCTATGCTGATTCGCAAATACCCAACCACGGCGGTGGGTTTGGGCGGGGTAACTACTATGGATTTTACTTTGCCTGTCATCCAAAGCTCAGGGGGGAATGAAGTGGTACCGCTTGCGATGAGCTTTGGATTTTTGGTCAATATCATCTCACCAGTGTTAATGGTGGTATTTTCAAGTTTTGGCTAATCACACAATCAATACGCGCAAAACTCAACTTGTTGGTCGCCATACGGACTGCGTACGGTCACATAATGCAGACCTTTCATGATAGATAAGTTTAGTAAAAAACATTTGTTTGTTTCATCAGCACAATAAAAAACCCCGCTCATGTCATCACACGATCGGGGTTTTTATATTCGCTAATACGATTATTTTTGCTAGTACGATTATTGGGCTAACGCAGGATAATCGGTATAGCCTTCTTGATCGCCACCATAAAAAGTGGCTGGGTTTGGTTGATTAAGCGGCGCATTTTGCTGAAAACGCTCAACCAAATCTGGATTTGCGATATAACTGCGACCAAATGCGACGGCATCAATTAAGCCATCTCGAATTAGCGCGTCTGCTTTTTCTGCGGTATAGCCACCAGCACCGATAAGCACGCCGTGATAAGCATCACGAATTTGGCGACGGAATTCTGCAGTAAAGGGTTTTCCACCTGCCCAGTCTGGCTCGGAGATATGTAAATAAGCTAGGTTGAAGCTATCAATCAGTTTGATGATTGCTAACGCATCGTCTTCGCTACCGGCATCCACACCATTGAATTGACCCAGTGGCGAGATACGGATACCTACTTTGTCACTGCCAATGGCGTTAGTGACTGCGGTTAAAATTTCTGTCAAAAAGCGCATACGGTTCTCTAAGCTACCACCGTATTCATCGCTGCGTTGGTTGACGCTCTCATACAAGAATTGATGAATCAAATAGCCGTGTGCACCGTGGATTTCAATAACATCCATGCCCGCTTCAATCGCATTACGCGCGGCGCTGGCAAAATCATCGACGGTTTGTTTGATTTCTGCGGTGGTCATCTCACGCGCTGGCGTGGCAGTCACACGGTATACTTTGCCTTCGTCATCTTTTAACGAGGTGCGTACCGCATCACCCAAATCCACGGTTGATGCTGATACAGGCGGCTGACCTTGTGGGCGCAAGCTATAATGCGATACTAGCCCCGTGTGCCATAGCTGCATAGCGATATGACCGCCTGCTTGGTGTACGCTATCAGCAATCATTTTCCAGCCTGCAATTTGTGCGTCACTAAAAACACCGGGCGCACCTGCGTAGCCTTTGGCATCGGCTGAGATATCAGTGGCTTCTGTGATAATCAAACCACTGCTAGCGCGCTGGGTATAATAGGTTGCCATGAGTGGCGTTGGCAAGCCACCAATATTTTTTGTTCCATTTGGCAAATCAGCACTACGCAGACGGGTCAATGGCGCCATAAAGACGCGGTTTGGCAAGCGCATCGCGCCCACGTTAATCGGTGATAAAAGAGCGGAGTAAGACATACATTCCTCGGGATTGTTGATTCATCTTTCGTTGAGTTATTGGACGCTGCTAGCTTCAAGTCATAACAAACTTGATAAAAAAATTGTTGCAGCATCCTTGTTTATAAGGATTTTAGACTTATATACGTTGCTATCAAACTTCGTCACAGCGTAATTTTCACAGGTTAATCTGCTGTTAGAAGCTTGAGCAAAGACTACGTTTTAGCAAGCATTTGTTTTAAAAATCATTTGTTTTTAAAAAGCTTTTGCGAGTTTTAGACAAATTATTGCAATTGCTTTCACTATTTTATTCTATGATAGCGCTGTGTTTGAGCGTAACGTTTACTTAATAAGTGCCATGGTGCATTTTTACAAGTGGCAATGTATTAACAATAACAAATTCTTAAGGATCGGCATGAATAATTTCCAATATTACAACCCTGTGCGTATCGTATTTGGCGAAGGTCAAATCAAAGAACTCGCCAATCTTGTCCCTGATAATGCCCGCGTACTTATCACCTATGGTGGTAGCTCTGCCAAAAAAACCGGCACACTCGATGAGGTGAAAACCGCGCTACAAGGTAAACAGCGTGAAATCTTTGAATTTGGCGGTATTGAGCCAAATCCAGAATTTAATACCTTGATGAAAGCCGTCGATATGGTACATGCCAACAACATTGATTTTTTGCTCGCTGTCGGTGGTGGTTCAGTACTTGATGGCACCAAATTTGTTGCATTGACTGCCACCTTAGATGACGACAAAGACCATGAAAAAGCGTGGGAAGCATTAAAAGGATATACCCGTGATATTCAAAATGCGCTACCGCTCGGTACTGTATTGACTATTCCTGCAACAGGTTCAGAGATGAATTCAGGCGGCGTTATCAATCATAGTGAGCGTCATGCCAAATTGCCTTTTGGTAATCCGCTAGTATTCCCGCAGTTTTCGATTCTTGACCCTGCCAAAACCTTAACGCTACCTGAGCGTCAAGTGATGAATGGCGTTGCCGATGCGTTTGTGCATGTGATGGAGCAGTATCTGACTTACCCAGTCAATGCCAAAGTCCAAGATAGTTTCTCTGAAAGTCTGCTCAAAATCTTGATTGAAGAAGGCCGTGCCGTCAAAGCCAACCCTAACGACATGGAAACGCGGAAAAACATCATGTGGACAGCGACAATGGCACTCAATGGTCTCATTGGCACTGGCGTACCACAAGACTGGACCACCCATATGATTGGACATGAACTCACGTCCCTACACGGCATTGACCACGCCCGCACCTTGACCATTGTGTTGCCTGGGGTGATGCGTGAGCTCAAAGATAGCAAAAAAGACAAGCTGCTACAGTATGCCAAAAACGTTTGGCATATCACTGAAGGTAGCGACGAGGATAAAATCGAACAAGCGATTGTCAACACCGAAAACTTCTTCCGCGAGCTTGGCTTACCGGTGAGATTGTCAGATGCCGACCTTGATGCGTCTGCAATCGCGCCAATTTTAAGCCAATTAGAAGAACATAATATGGTCAAACTTGGTGAACATCGTAGCAATGATTTGGCAGTGTCTGAGCGGATTTTGCGCGCAGCTATCTAATCATTTAATGCTATAAAAAAAAACCTAGCCAATCGCTAGGTCTTTTTTTGTGGTAGCAACAGTTAAAAACCATTGGGATGGGCCAATTCATCATGCCCATCTTTATCAATCACTTTTGGCAGTGGCAATGCCATACCGACACTACTAGGCGTCTCTTGAATCACCACAGGCGGCGGCTGGTAACGGGTAATGACTTCATTGCCCTGCTCATCCTCGCTGAGCACATATTGGTAGCCTTTGCGATTAAAGCGTTTAACTAGCCTTTGATACCAGCCTGCAAAACCTGTCGTGGGTTCGTTGGGGTTATGATAAAACGCATTCATCACCGCAGGTAGCCCAAGACCACATACCACGCCCGACATCAATACCACGATAAAGGTATAACCCACCAAAAAGCTGCTATAGGGCTGCAATTCAGGGACGTTAGAAACCGATAAAATCAACGCCAAAGAAATCGCCCCGCGTACCCCGCCCCACGATAAAATCGTCAAACTGCCGTTATAACTGGTTTTTCGAACATCGGACAACAGGCTAAATGACGCAAAATTTGCCAAAAAACGGGATAAATGCAGACAGATAAATGCCACCACACCGCCCAAAATCAACGAGGTGTTCAGCTCTAAAATAAATAGCTCCAGACCAATGAGGGTGAATAAGAATGAATTGATAATCCCCTCAATAGCGTGCCAAAAGTGATTCACATAGGTGATTTCACCTTCGTCTAAAATCTGGTGCCAACGGTTACCAACAATCAAGCCCCCGACCACACAAGCAATGGGCGCGGAAGCATGCGCATACAATGCCACCAAATACGACCCACACGCCAAAAATGCCGTGGTCAAAATCAGTGACTCCATTTCGTGTTTACCGCTTAAAATCCGCAGCGTCATCTGCCCAAAAAACCAACCAATAATCCCTGCGACCACGATTTCATACAACAACACTTCTACTGTGGTCACGATGCTAAAGCCATTGCCTTGCAGACCATGCAAAATAGTCATAAACAGCGCAATACACACCGCATCATTGAACAGCGACTCACCTTCTAGCTTAATCATCAAATGGCGCGGCGCTTTGATAGAGCTAAGCACGCCTTTGATGCCAATCGGGTCAGTCGCGCCCAGTGCTGCACCCAGTAACAACAATACCGCGAACGGAATACTTGCCCCTATAAGCCACTGAAAGCCAAACATAAGGCTTGCAAAAAACAGCGCACACAGTGCCAATGCGATACTTGCCAAAATCCCAATCGGTTTCCAATAGTTTTTGAGATCGGACACCTTAAACGTCAGCGCCGATGCCGTCAAAATAAAACAAATCACCCCATTGATTAAAAAATCGTAAAAATCGATATCACGCACCGCATTTTGGATACTGGTGATATTGATGGTAATAAACTCGTTGCCATTGAGCAGGCTTGCACTCCACTGCAAAATAAAAACCAGTACCGCCGACACAATGGGCACCCCAATGGCTTGTGGAAAGTCCAAAATCCGCTTGTTAAATAGCGTAGTAATGATGGACAAGGCACAAACGGCTGCCAAAATTTGTAAAAAAATAAAATTTCCCATAGGCGTTTTTTTAGCTCTTCATTCTATAAAACACTGTCACCAAAGCCATTTTTAGCCGTGACAAAGCAAAAATACTTCAACAAAAATAAAACCCTACCACAAACTGTGGTAGGGTTTTACCGTAAGCAATTGTTTGCGCAAATGCAAGCAAATTTTGTGATTAATATCTCTTAAACCGTGTTGGCGACATGATGCAGCCAGCGCTGAATCATCACATCAAGCGCTTCAGGCTTATAGGGCTTGGTACAGTAATCTTGCATACCCGCGTTAAGATATACTTCTTTGTCCCCATGCATGGCGTGTGCCGTCACTGCAATAATAGGCGGCAACTGATTGTACGACTGTTTGAGTATTTTGGTGGCTTCCACCCCATCCATGATGGGCATTTGATGATCCATCAAAATGATGTGATATTTGCTAGGGTCAGCTTTATAAAAATTGACGGCCTCTAACCCATCTTTGGCTCGGGTGACTTCATAGCCATATTTTTTTAGGCTTTTGACCGCGACCATGGCATTTAGCTCATTGTCTTCTGCTAGCAGAACATGGGCAGGTAGATGTTCTCGCGGTTGTATTGCGGTTTCATCATGACGTTGGTGCCACTGCTGATAGCTGATTTCATCAGTTGCTATCATTGGTAGAGATAGGGTAAAGGTTGAGCCTTTATTTTTTTCACTGGTTACCTTAATCGTGCCGCCCATCCCTTCTGCCAACGCTTTGCACACAGATAGCCCGAGCCCTGTACCCCCATATAACCGATGGGTAAACTTATCAGCTTGATTATACGCATCAAAAATCACTGCCAATGATTCAGGCTTGATGCCAACGCCCGTATCAATCACATTGAATTTGATTTGGTGCTTATCACCGCCATTCATGGCTTGAATGGTCACTTTACCTTGTTTTGGGGTAAATTTGATGGCGTTATTGACTAGATTGATTAAAATCTGTCGCACCCGCACCGGATCGGTGTTGACATATTTGGGCAAGTTATCAGGGTAATCGAAGGTTAGTTCCACGCTGTTGTCTTTTGCAGTGGCTAAAAAGCATTGATACACGTCTTGGCATAGCTGTGCTAAATCAACCGGGATACTCTCAAAACGTATCTTACCTGATTCTACTTTGGATAAATCCAAAATATCGTTGACGATGGTCAGCAGATGCTCATTGGATGTTTTAATCGATTTGATATAGTGTTGCTGCTGCGTATCAAGCGGTGTCTGCTCAAGCAATTCAAGTATGCCCATGATACCATTCATCGGCGTGCGAATTTCATGGCTCATATTGGCCAAAAATGCGGTCTTTACCTCATCAGCGCGCTCAGCTTGGTAACGCTGCTGACGTAATTTTAAGGTATCACTCACCATCGCTGCCAAATCCGCTAGCACACGTTGTTGATTGGCATCAAAATCTTGATGCGGCTGGTCGTCAATCACACACAGCGCACCCAAAGCAAATTCCCTACCTTGACTGTCGTGAACCACGATGGGTGCGCCAGCATAAAACCGAATATATGGGTAACCGGTAACCAAAGGATTGTTTTTAAATCGGGTATCTTGGTGAGTATCGAGCGTGACAAAGGTGTCATTTTGTGTAATGGTGTAATTGCAAAAAGCAACATCACGGCTGGTTGAATGTTCTTTTAGACCAATTCTTGACTTAAAAAACTGGATATCAGCATCCAAAAAAGTAATAGCGACAATCTTAGTCCCAAAAAATGCCTTAGCCAAAGCACTAATACGCTCAAATTCGGCTTCTTTGTTCGTCTTGATGATATGGTACTCATCCAATACCGCTAGACGCTGTTTTTCATTGTTTGCTATAGGATATGATATCATCTCATTAGCACCGTCCTACTACGTGATAAAAATTAAACGCTGAGGTTATTTTAACGCTTCAGCAACCAACATCATCCCCACAACTGAGGTTACTGCAACGGCCGATCCATAGCCGCCACAATGCAAACCACCTGCTTGACAAGACTTATCAACAATCGGTGGCTGTGATGAAAACACACAACGAATACCGAATTTTTCTTTCATCGCACGATTGATGCCATAATCTTGACGAAGTCGCTGTCTGACTTTAGCCAGTAGCGGATCTTGGTAAGTATCCTTAAGATCTGCCACCTGAATTTGGGTCGGATCCGTCTTGCCACCTGCCCCGCCCGCCATAATTAACTTTAATTTATTAAATCGGCAATGAAGCGCAAGCGCAAGCTTGGCATTCATATCATCGACACAATCTAATACCACAAGCTGTTTACCTGACTGTTTAAGCTGTGATTGCAAAGCACGATTAGGTATTAACAATTGTACGTTATCTTTGCTCAAAAAATCGTCAATCAAATGTAATTTGATATGGGGATTGATTTCTTTGATACGTGCTGCCATGGCTTCAATTTTGCTTTTACCAAAATTGCTATCGGTAGCAGGTAATTGTCGATTGACATTGGAAGCTACTAGCACATCCATGTCAATTAATGTCATCTCGCCCACACCTGTACGAGCCAGTCCCTCAGCGGCCCATGAGCCCACCCCGCCCACGCCCACCACATACGCATGCAGATTCTCAAACTTACTAAATTGCGCGGCGCCATACAGTTTTTGGGTACCCGTAAAACGGCGTTCGTATTGGGCATCAGTTAATGTCATATCAGGCGTCATTTCGGCTGTCATTGTCATGGTTTATCTTAATCTTGGTCAGGGTTTATATTCAATTTGTTTGGGATAGGATAATCCCAGCTGACTTGTAGTGCAGCGCAGCTATTTTGCCACAACTGTTGGGCGAGTTGGGATTTGTGTTTTTTTAATAAATCTGATAACGCTGTCAACACATACGGCAGATTGGCAGGTACATTGCGCCTACCGTGCGTCTCATGACAGGGCAGCGGCGTAAAGTCTGGGCAGTCCGTCTCAATCACAATAGCATCAAGCCCAACGGTTTTGACAAGTTCTGTAAGGGTATGGCGCAGTTTTTTGGCATTCGGATTGGTCACTTGCCCGGTGATGCCGATTTTAAAGCCCAGATTAACCAACGCTTTGGCTTCTTGGATGCCACCACTAAAGCTATGGGCAATCCCGCCTTGGGTGAATTTTTGTGCTTTTAACATCTTAATCACATCGCCATGCGCGCGGCGAATATGTAGCAGCGCCGGCAGTTGGTATTGTTTTGCCAATTCAAGTTGCTGAACAAAAAAATCTTGCTGCCTAGCGTAATTCTCCGCAGTTTTCATCGGCGCAGTAAAAGTATCAAGCCCGATTTCCCCAATCGCAATGGGAGAATATTGCTGAATAAACTGCTCTAGCCGCTGCAAATCGCTGTCTTTATGCTCAGTGATATAAAAAGGATGCAACCCAAAAGCTAAATGCGCCAAAGGTGTGGCTTTGCCTTGCTGCCCATAACCTTGCATTTGCTGTTGGCACGCCACCATTTGTGCAAAATACTTTGCTAAAAAGCCTATCAAAACCAGATGATGAACGCCATTATCCCATGCCAATTGGGATTGGATTTCACGGTCATGATCGAAGCTATCCACATCAAAATGGGTATGCGTATCAATTAATGGCAAATCAAACGAGCAAGTCGGATCATTTATCATAGTCATATCATTTCAAATACTGTGGTTTGACAATACCGTTTAGCTCGCTGTATGGCACCGTCAATTGCGGTGCAGCCCACGCACGTCATCTATTTATCCTTTATTTGTTATCTGCCCATAGCTTTACATAAAAGTTTTAGCCGTTGTTTTAGTTATGGTTATCCTGCTTAGTATTTTTATTGATAGGCGGCTCAAGTGTGTTTTTAGCGGATAGACTTTTAGTCGATTTGGTAACTTTATCAGCCTGTGGACTACTGCGTCTAGGTATCAACAATAAAGCTGTCGCAGCAACCGCTAGTTTAATCACCCTCGATATGCTCATATCTTGCCTCGCCTAACCTTGGTTTTTAAACCTTAGTTTTTAACAGTATTGCCATAAAAAAACCCATCAGTCGATACCCGTTTAATGGTGGACTAATGGGCTGTTTTCAAATGCCGTTATGTATATAGCTGTTATATGATAACGTAATTTGATAAGTATTTGATAAGTTTTAGAATTTTTTACCCAATACTTTTGCAGCTAGCTCTTTACCCATAGTAAATGCGGTAGTCTTGGCAGATTTCGTGCCATTTGAATTTGCCGCAGCATTGTCAGCAGGCTTATTGTCAACCGGTGCTGAATTATTTGCTTTGTTTTCAATGGTTGGCTGTGTTTTGTTACGACCTTTTAACATATAGTAAGCGGCACCAAGTACGCCAAGTTTAATAAGGTTTGATTTGTTTACACCATTAGGAAATTGCATAGTATCCTCACTTGTTATTGTCGATTATTCAAAAAAATATAGTAGTTGCTAAACTAAGCTAATGCCTATAGTTTAACAAATTATAAAGAATTTTACTAAAGTAGTTGAGTTAAGAATCTTTATATTTTGCCATAGTTTAGTTACGGTTTGGTAAATAGATAAATTCATGTCCAATGCTCATATATTGACCCATCATCTTGCGGAAATAGCCAAACAAATCCCGCAGGACATTCTTCAAGAAAAAACCAAATATAAAACAAGCCATCGTCTGTTAATAAAGCTTTTTCATGACTGGGAAAAGCGGTTTCCCATAACTTAAGTTGCTCATCAATCGAACCCGTTAAGAAACAGTCATTTTTGCCAAGTTTACAATAACCATTTTCAAGAGCATAGCGTATAAAGTCAAAAAAAAATTTTTTCTTAAATTCGAAATCGTGCGTATCCCCAAACTCAGATAAATATTCATCATCCATAATACTTTGCCAAACATTATGGGATGTTAATCCCTTAACGTCATTTGCAAAAAAATTCAGAGCTTGTTTATACTTAGCTGAATTCAACTCGCACATAAAAATCAATGCTCACGGGTAGCGCTAAAGGTAATTTCTGGATAACGTTCTTCCATCAATTTAAGATTGACACGGCTTGGGGCAAGATAGGTCAAATACCCACCGCCATCGACCGATAACTGGTCGTGGGCTTTTTTCTTAAACTTCTCAAACGCCACTTTGTCATCACAGTGTACCCAGCGCACCGTCGCAATCGATACAGGCTCAAAGGTACATTGCACTTTATATTCTTCAAGGAGGCGATGCGCGACCACTTCAAACTGTAGCACCCCTACCGCGCCCAAAATCAAATCATTGTTGATTTGCGGCATAAATACTTGGGTGGCGCCTTCTTCTGATAGCTGCTGTAGACCTTTTTGCAGTTGTTTGGATTTTAGCGGGTCTTTGAGTACCACACGGCGAAACAATTCTGGCGCAAAGTGGGGAATGCCTGTGAAGTTTAAAGTTTCGCCTTCGGTAAAGCTATCGCCAATTTGGATGGTGCCGTGATTATGTAAGCCGATGATATCGCCCGAATACGCTTCTTCCAGCGCTTCGCGGTCACCTGCCAAAAAGGTCAAGGCATCTGAAATGCGTACTTCTTTGCCCAAGCGCACATGTTTCATTTTCATGCCTTTTTCGTACTTGCCTGAACACACCCGCATAAAGGCAATACGGTCACGGTGTTTTGGGTCCATGTTGGCTTGAATTTTAAAGACAAAGCCCGAGAATTTTTCTTCATCGGCTTTGACGGTGCGTTCAACGGTGTCATGGTCTTTAGGGGCTGGGGCGTATTGGGTCAGTACATCAAGCACCATGTTAATCCCAAAGTTACCCAACGCAGTGCCGAACAGCACAGGCGTTTGTTTACCGGTCAAAAATTCATCGACATCCCAATCTTCATGTGCCATTTTTGCAAGCTCTAGGCTTTCTTCAAATTCACGGAAGGCAATTTCACCGATTCTCTCGCGGACATCTGGATAGTCATAGCCATCACGGCTCTCAATCTCGACAATCTCAGTACCATGACCTTTTTGATAAAAGTAAGTTTTATCTTCGCTGATGTTGTACACCCCAACAAAATGCTGACCTGTACCAATCGGCCACGTCATCGGCACACATTGGATTTTGAGGACGTTTTCAATTTCATCAAGCAGTGATAACGGGTCACGGATTTCGCGGTCAAGCTTGTTGACAAACGAGATAATCGGCGTGTCACGCATCCGACATACTTCCATCAGCTTGATGGTTCGCTCTTCAACCCCTTTTGCCCCATCAATCACCATCAGTGCGCTGTCCACCGCGGTTAAGGTACGATAGGTATCTTCTGAAAAGTCGGCGTGACCTGGGGTGTCTAGCAGATTGACCATGTTGTCGGCATAGGGAAACTGCATCACAGAGGTGGTAATCGAGATACCACGCTCTTGCTCCATGCTCATCCAGTCAGATGTCGCGTGTTTGTCGGTTTTGCGTGATTTGACTTCACCTGCGCGCTGAATTGCTTGCCCCCACAGCAGTAATTTTTCGGTCATGGTGGTTTTACCCGCATCGGGGTGCGAGATAATAGCAAAAGTGCGGCGTTTGGCGATTTCAGAATGTAGTGACATAGTATTTGACTTAAAAGTAGCGAGGCTTGATAACCGATAAAAGAAAGAATAAAAAAGATGGCTTATTGTAGCCGATTTTACGTTTGATTGCGATTTTCACCGGTTATTATTGCGCATCACGCGCGCGATTTTGACAAAATTTTGTCATAAATCTAATACTTTAATCAGTAAAATTGTGTTAGTTTTATCTCATCTTTTTTTACCGACTTATGATATCCGCTATGACCCTTGAATCAGCTTCAACAAAACCCTTACGACCTAGCTCACCTCAACTTATCGAGCCTGTAATGACGGATTCTGTTGTACCGACGATGCCAACCTCTCGGTCAAATTTACCTGATTTAAAAACCTTCTTTTTTGCCATCAGTAGTGTGATTATTGTTTGGCTGCCTGTACTGGTTTTAAAGCTTGGCATGGTGATGTTCTCGGGGCTGATTGTCTATGCGCTGACACGCGGCATCGCCAATTGGATACGGCGTCATGTGGTGGCACCCAAGCCGCAATTTTCAGAACGTATCAAGCTAGACCAACGCGCCGAAGGGATTGCTATCTTCTTGTTGGTATTACTCACCAGTATCGGTATTTATTTGTTTGGTGATTGGGTGGCAGAAAAAGCCAGCGTCGAGCGATTTAACAGCCTGCTTGCTCAGGTTATGCTGGTGATTGACCAACTGCATCGTTTATTGCCCGATTCTGTGTCACAGCATTTGCCTGAATCGGTCAGTTCCATCAAACGTATTTTTGCCCAAACTATCAAAGACTATGCGCCACAGTTGCAGGTTGCAGGTATTCACACGCTCAAAGGGTTTGGCTATGCTATCATTGGTGCGGTGATTGGTGGCATTATTGCCATACAAGTCCCTGCCCATGCGCATTTACATACTAAACCCCTAACGCGTCACTTTCGTCAAAAATTTGATGAGCTGATGGCAGGTTTTACCGATGTATTTTTTGCCCAAGTCAAAATCTCATCAATTAACACGATTCTCACCGCTATTTATTTATTGGGTATTTTACCTTTGGTAGGTCATCCCCTGCCCATGGCATGGACTGTGGTGCTTATTACTTTTATCGCAGGTTTGCTGCCTGTGATTGGGAATTTAATCTCAAATACCATTATTGTGTCACTCAGTCTGACCCATGGACTCATCGTTAGTATTTCATCATTACTGTGGCTAGTGACCATTCACAAACTTGAGTATTTTTTAAATGCGCAGATTATTGGTAGCAAAATCCGATCGACCGCCTGGGAGCTTTTGCTATTTATGTTGGTATTAGAAGCCACCTTTGGACTGGCAGGCTTGTTAGCTGCGCCGATTATTTACGCCCAAATCAAACGCATTTTGGCAGATAGGGGCTGGATTATATAAACGCCCCTACTGGCTACAGGACTCATTAATAAATAATTTGCCCAATAAATTGAATTTTTAAATCTTATCGCCATTAATAACAGAACACGGCTTTATTGTTACAGTGTTGTATGGTTGAATGATTAAAAATGTGTTTTAAAGTCTATAACTGCCAAACTTTTAATGATTGATGTTACAATTTACACTAACATTTTTTGGCGTATTTTGAGGTTTAACCAAAAGTTGAGAGATTTCCACGGTAATTATAGTGAAAAATCCTAGCAATTTTTAATTTATTGTGCCAAAAAAGCGATTTGCCAATCCATTCATTGATTCATAAGGAATTTTAGCGATGTCTACTATCAATAATAACAACGTTGTACATTTTCATTACACTTTAAAAGACGACGAAGGTAACGTCATTGACCAATCACCAGAAGGTCAACCTTTAGCGTATTTACATGGCTACCAAAACATTATTCCAGGTCTTGAATCACAATTAGCGGGCAAATCAGTGGGTGACAAATTTACTGCAAGCATTGAACCTGTAGACGCTTATGGCGAATTCGATGACGCGGCAGTACAAGAAGTTCCACGCGAAAACTTCCAAGGTGTCGAAGATATCCAACCAGGTATGCAGTTCCAATCACAAACTGAAGACGGTCATGTGATGTTAGTCACTGTAAAAGATGTACAAGAGGACAAAGTGATTGTTGATGCGAACCATCCTTTAGCCGGCAAAAAACTTCATTTTGATGTAGAAGTGGCAAACATTCGTGACGCATCCGATGAAGAGTTACAACACGGTCACGTACACGGTGCAGGCGGTCATCACCACTAAGTCGTCATTAAAGCTTAGAAAGATTAAATGGAAGGCTATATTTATAGCCTTCTTTTTTTGGGCAAAATTTTAGATTGGTTAGGCTGTAAAGTTATTGTCTGCCGTGTAAGAAAAGCCTAATATTATTTACAAAATCATTGATTTAGTTACTTTTTTTGATGCTTTACTACAGTTTTTACCACACACTGTGCGCTAAATTTTGGCATACTAGCTCTATACCCAACAAACAATCCAAGCAATAATAAAGACCCATGATTGGGTATATATTTTTAGTTATTTATATAGCATTAAATTAATTACAAAAAAGGATACTAATCATGAACGAGAATACAATTAAAGGTCAATGGGAACAAGTTAAAGGCGCTGTAAAAGAAACTTGGGGTGACTTAACTGATGATGAAATTACCCAATTGGAAGGTAATCGCCAAAAGCTATCAGGTAAAATCCAAGAGCGTTATGGCCGCGCCGAAGATGTGGTAGAAAAAGAAATCGACGACTGGTCAGCCCGTCATGACTATCGTTTCTAGAATAGATTAACTCCTCCTCCAAAGTAAAAAAGCCATATCCTTTGATATGGCTTTTTTACCTGCTATCCTAGCATCACTGACCTCATCCTTAAGGTCCTTACTAACTGGTAGTGAATTTCTTGACTCATCCTAAGTCTCACTCCACGTGTTTATCAAGCATCATTCCTTAATACTACGATAAACCATTCCTTTATTGGCAATTCTGTCCCTATCTCAATCCTTGAGAACCATCCCTGTGCCGTTGAATGTATTATTACAAAATTTACCATTCGGTAACAGTCGTACAAACGTCAATGCATGTAAGCTTTTGCTTACACACATTTTTGCTATTAGGGGCGCTGGTTGTTCGCTGTCTGTGCATCAAGCATCACATTAGCCGCTTCAATCACAAAAGCTTCACTTTCTGGCAGCTTTGGACGTTCGGCTTGTTTTAGACGGCTACGGACTTCTAACTCTGCATCTTGCGCAGCTTGGTACGCTGTCCACGTGCTATAGGGGCTTTCCCCATTGGCTTGGCGTCTCGCATTTTCTGCCGCCAACATTTTTGCCTCAATGTTTTTGCGGAAAGTACGGCGGTCATTGATGTCTAATTTGACAGGTTTCTTATCATCTTCCTCATTACGGATTCTGTTGAGTTGGCTTAGATAAGCAAACTGGGCATTGGCTGCTTGACGCTGCTGTGACAAGGCATTGAGCGATTGCAAGGTCTCACGGGAATAGTTGCCCGCAGGTTGGTACGGCGCGGCACGAATGGTATCCCATGCCAGTGGGTTTTTCATGCTACGTTCACCAAACTCCATGCCTTCATAGATATTGACTAAGCGCACATCGGGTACCACGCCTTTATTTTGGGTACTGCCGCCAGTGATACGGTAGAACTTGCGCTGGGTTAAGGTTGCTGACCCTAAGGCAAGGTTATCAAGCTGAATTTGCGCTGAGCCTTTACCTGTGGTCGTGCTACCGACAATCAGACCGCGACCATAATCTTGAATCGCTGCGGCAAAAATCTCGCTGGCTGACGCCGAGCCTTGGTTAATGAGTACGGCCATTGGGCCTGTATACAGCTGCTTACCTTTGTCTTCGTCTTCATACACTTGGATATTGCCGCGGTTATCACGAATCTGTACCAGCGGACCTGACTTGATGAACAAGCCAATCATTTTGGCGACTTCATCGAGTGAGCCACCTGGGTCATCACGCAGGTCTACCACTAGGCCATCAATGTTTTGCTGGTTTAAAGCTTTTAACGCGTTTTCCGTATCAATGCTGACACTACGATAGTCTTCTCCCGCACGGCGGGCTTTATAGTTGAGATAAAAACTTGGGATTTCTAGCACACCGATTTTTTTGGCTTGTCCGTTTTTATCTTTGATACTAATCACCCGATGATTGACGCCCGATTCTTCTTGCTGAATCACATCACGTATGAGGGTGACATTACGCGCGCTACTGTCTGGGGTATTAGGCGCTTTGACACGCACGGTGACGGATGAACCTTTTTTACCGCGAATGAGGTTCACCACTTCCCGTGTCGAATAACCGACGGTATCGACCATGCCTTTATCTTCAGTGGATACGCCGATGATTAAATCATTGGGTTTGATTTGCCCCGAACGAGCGGCAGGCCCGCCATCAACTAAGCTGATAATACGGGTGTAGTCAGGATTTTTGCGATCGGGCTGAATCGAGACGCCGATACCGACCAATTCAAGCGTCGATTGGATTTGCATCTCATTGGCTTGCACGGGGGCAAAATAATTACTGTGCGGGTCATAGGCTGCCATCGCTGCATTTAACAGGGTTTCAACGATTTGGTCGCTATCGATACGCTGTAGCTGCGCATATTGGCGCTTTAAACGCTGGTCTAGCACTTGGCTTGGTGAGCGCGTTTCGTTTTTGACTAAATCACTGGCGTTGTATTTATCGGCATTTTCTTGCAAAAACTTGTCTTTGTTTTTGTCTTCATCTTGATTGATGGTCATGCCAATTAGCTGGTAGGTCAGCTGTTTGCGCCAAAAATCGCGTTGCTCGGCAACGGTTTTAAAACGTGGCAATTTTTCACGGTTCATAATGACCGTTTCATTGCTCTGTAAGTTCACAGGCGATTTTAACAAGCTATCGGCAAAGCTGTAATACGCTTTTGAGCGCTCAATAAAACGCTGATAGATGTCAAAACCCGCTTTTAAATCACCGCGTTTGAGATAATCGGCAAAACTATTGCCATATTTTTGGGTAAATTCATCAATATCGGACTGCAAAAACACGCTATGATTGGGGTCAAGCGCATCAAAATAGTCGCCTAAAATTTGCTTGCCCGTTGCAGCGTCCATTTTTTTATCTAGATAATGGCTACGATCCAACAACGCTGCGACTTGCCGAGTCACCTGCCGCTGCTCGTTATTGATCTGTCCGACGCTCGTCGATGCTGCAATGGCGGTTTGGTAACTTTGTCCCAGTATCGCCCCACCCATCAACAGGGCAAATACACTGGCGGTAAGTTGTTTGTATTGCATGACTTTCCTTACTCTATTTAATGAAGCGATAAACAGAAAAAACTGACAGCCCATCTTAGCACTGTCAGTTTTTCCACACCATACAAAACGTGTAAATGTTCGACTCAAATCATCCATCAAACCTAATCGTTTGTAGCGGTAAGTTGCTCTGTTAGCCAATCAATTGATTGTCTTTAAACAGTTGGTTTAATTGCGCAGCAGTGAGCAATTGTTTTTCACCATCTTGGCGATTGACATATTCGTATTTCACCTCGCCTGTTTCACTGATATTTTTCTCTGAGATAACAATACGATGAGGAATGCCGATGAGCTCTAAATCGGCGAATTTTACCCCCGCACGCTCGTCTCGGTCATCAAGCAGCACATCAACACCTTGGGCTTTTAGCTCTGTGTAAAGCGCTTCGGCAAGCTGCATTGCTTTGTCTGTCGCGGCATCTTTCATTTTGCCTTTAATCATCGGCACAATCGCCACAGTGAATGGCGCAAGGCTCTCACCTGTGCTACTGGTTTTCCAAATGATACCATTGTCATCGTGGTTTTGCTCAATGGCGGCAGCGACGATACGGGTAACCCCGATACCATAACAGCCCATCATAGTAATGACAGGTTTGCCCTGCTCGCCCATCACCGCACAGTTTAATGCTTTGGCGTACTTGTCACCCAATTGGAAAATATGACCGACTTCGATACCGCGGCGGATTTGTAAAGTACCTTGTCCATCTGGGCTTGGGTCGCCTTCTACCACGTTGCGAATATCGGCAATTTCGGTAATGGACGCATCACGCTCCCAGTTGACGCCCGTGGTATGAAAATCTGGCTTGTTGGCACCGCTAACAAAATCTGATAACACCGCAGCAGCACGATCTACAATCACTGGCATGTTCAAATCAAACACCCCGATATACCCTTTGTGCAGCCCCGCTGCTTGCATCGCCTCTTCGCTCGCCATGGTGAGTGGGGCTTTGACTTGCGCCAATTTTTCGGCTTTGATTTCATTTAGGGTATGATCGCCCCGTAACACTAACGCGACTAAGGTGGCTTTACCTTCTTCGGTAGCTTCACCTTCGACGATTAAAGTTTTGACCGTCTGTGACAATGGCAAGCCTAAATGCTCAGCCACTTGCTCACAGGTTGGCATATTGGGCGTACTGACATCGGCTTTGTCCTGCGTTGGGGCAGCACGTTCACCGACCGCCACCGCTTCAGCAAGCTCAATATTGGCCGCATAAGCTGAGCTGTCTGAAAATACAATATCGTCTTCACCACTGCCAGCTAGGACTTGAAACTCATGCGAGGCAAATCCACCAATCGAGCCGGTATCGGCTTGCACCGCACGAAAATCTAACCCAAGACGGGTAAAGATATTATGATAAGCGCGGTACATATCATCATAGGTGCGCTGTAGTGAGGGCTGGTCGATATGAAATGAATAGGCATCTTTCATGATAAATTCACGTGAACGCATCACCCCAAAGCGTGGGCGAATTTCGTCACGAAATTTGGTTTGTACTTGGTAGTAGCTCACAGGGAGCTGTTTATAGCTTTTTAGCAAGTTACGCGCGATATCGGTAATCACTTCTTCATGCGTTGGGCCTAACACAAAGTCGCGTTGGTGACGGTCTTTAAACCGCAGCAATTCAGGACCATAGGCTTCCCAGCGACCTGATTCTTGCCAAAGCTCGGCCGATTGCACCACAGGCATTAGCAGCTCTTGGCAGTTGATGGCATCCATCTCTTCACGGATGATTTTTTTGACTTTTTGTAAGGTTTTTAGACCCATCGGTAGCCACGTGTAGAGACCCGACGCAGATTTACGAATCATCCCTGCACGGAGCATTAATTGGCTGGAGATGATATCGGCATCACTTGGGGTTTCTTTTAACGTTGCAAAAGTAAATTGACTGGCTCGCATGGCACACCTTGTTTGTACGGCTTGAAATAAGAAAAACGAGAATGGATAGACTATTTGGTAAACCGATTATCTTATTTTATGCCACTGGGTGGCGCAATAGTTTTTTTAATTTTTGCCAAGTCGATGCCGTATTTTTGGACTTAGCATTTTTGAACTTAGCATTTTTGGACTTAGCATTTTTATAAATTAGGATAATAATTATGACAATTTGGTCATACCCATTGGCTATTTAAACTAGCTACATTGAAATTATGGCGAGTCATAACCATACAAAATAGCATCCACTATTAAATAAACCATTAGGAATGGCTACATGACCCAACTCCCCACTTCATCTTCCACGCCATCACCTGAGGCAAAACCGACTACAAACTTACCGGAACCGCCTGCACCGGGTAACAAAAAGCCGGTTTCTTTTTGGGTGAGTTTATTTTTACTGGCGCTGATTGCGGTGGCGGGTTGGCTATTTTTGCAATGGCAACAAGCAAATACGCCTAAAAAAGTTGAGGTATTAACCCGCGAAGGGGTGGTCACTAAGATTCAAAGCCTCAATCGACTACAAACCGTGGCATATAATGTCGATACCGTTATCACCAGCCAAAAACAAGGCAATTGGTACGCCCTGTGGCAAGATGAGCAAAAGGGGCTTTTTGTCGCTCATGGACGGGTGACCGCGGGCATTGACTTAAATCAATTAAAACCCACTGATGTACAAGTGACCCCAGATGGTAGCCATGTCAGTATCACCTTGCCCGCTGCGCAGATTTTGGATAGTTATTTAGATAACATTGAAGTGTATGATATTCAAACAGGGGTATTTGGCATGGTGCAAGCCGACCCGCAAATATTTAACCAAGCGCAAGTGGCTGGCAAAGACCAAGTGCTGACATCCGCTTGCCGCTCTGGCATTCTACAAACTGCCAACGATAATGCCCAAAAGCAAGTGCAATCGCTATTTGCACTGGCAAATGTACAAGTCACTGTGAAAGTCACCGCGCCCACTAACAGTTGCCGTTAAACCAATTTTTTGCGCCTAAATAACATTAATCTAAGGATAAAACCGATTTTGAGTTTTGTATTGTTTTTTTATCCTGTCAGAATTGGTATGAAAGGCATAAATAATAGATATGTAACCTACCTTAATCATAGGAATGTTGCTAAAATCTCAACTTTATAGCCCGCTAGATAGTCCGCTAGTTTTAGACGACATGTATTTGCTACATCATCAAAAATTGTAATCATCATAGCCAGTTAACGTATCCCTAACCCAGGTTTACGATAATTTATTGCAGGGATGCTTGATGGCGTTTTAGTCGTGTAAAAGATTAATTCGCTAGCTGTTGGAGAGTTTACTCAATGAATGTCACATCTGCCTCAGATCGTCTAAAAAAAGTGATGCGGATTGCTTTGGTTGGCATCAAGCCTGGCGACCAAGTGATGCTAAAAGGCTATCTACGCCTCTTGCTTAGACTCGAAGCAGACCTTGAATGGGTATCAGCGAACAATCAGCAAATTGATTTATTCATGGTCAATCATGATTTGCGTCATGCTGAAAGTGTTCAAAACTTAATTAGTAACAAACCCAATACCGCCACTATTTATACCGCTCGTAGTGAGACGGAAAACGGCTATTTATCGCAAGATTTATTGGTGTTACCCATCAAAGATTTAGCGCCATTGAGCGAGTGGTTGTTTTCACAATTGCCGTTCTTGTCTGGTATGCCTGTCGACAATATGCCATCCGCTGCCGCTAAACTCACCGCTGATGCCGTTGACGCTTATCAATCAGCGACAGACAATACATTAACACTAGCGCTTAGTCTTTAATGCGCCTGCTCAAATTGGCAATCCATCATCCGCTGTTGCCCAGTCTACGCAATTTTTAGCTGTTACCATCAGTGATACCCCAATGCCCCTAACCCACTTGCCAAATCTAGTCAGTCGGTGAATTGGCGCTAGAGGGCGGCATTAATATTGGCTATATGGCACACCTGGGCAAGAACGCTTTAGCTTTATTTGGCCGATACTATCGCGAAAAGCGATGGGTATTTTTAAAACCGTTACGCTAGTAAATATTTGGATACAAATATGAATGATTAGTTGTTTCAAATGGACAGCCGTATTAAGCCCAGTGAGCCATTTATTGTGCTATCTAATGAAGAATTGCACGAATTAATCCATACAATAAATGGCTATAAATAAAGCAGCTAATCGTTTGACAGAGCACGATAAAGCATCTCATTAATGTAGCGTTAGTTTACACGGTAACCATTCACCATTAACTATTAGCCATGGAAAAGCGCTCAACAGCATTCAGGGCTTTTTTCATGTCCATCCTATCACACCATCCTATCACACAATGAATTCGTAACATTTTCTGCATTTCATCCGACTTTTTATACAACTTAAGTTTAATAATTTAGCAAAATGTGATTTAAAAATTGCTATGGATTGCCCCATTACCTTTCATCGGTATAATTCATCATTTTGTCATATAACCTGACTACACTACCGTCACCGACGGACGATGGTTTATCGATTTTCTCAATAGGATGACGCAATTTGGGAAATTGAGATAAACCATCGTTTTTATTTTGCGTTAACGGCTGCTGTTAGAGTTTGTAAGCTTTTTTACTTGGGGCTAAGCGATGCAATAGGTCATTTAATTAGCCAATCAATTTGCCAACAGATAAGTGACAATGATGAATTTTTCCAACCTTACCACACGTTTGCTATGCGTATTATTGCTGGTTTTTTTGGTGTTTTTGGCGATGGTGTATTGGATTATTGACCAGCAAGCCAAGCCTAACGTCGCCAAACTGACCTCTCAGACTATCATTGAAACTGGCAATGAGGCGGTGAATGGTATTTTGTCGCGTGTGAGTCAAATTGATGGCATGGCAGTGACAGCGAGCCGTATGACCGGCAGTTTGCCCAAGAATGCCGATATCATCAACACCAGTGTTGGCAATTTAATGGCAAATATGGATAAAGGCATTGTCGGTGGCGGTGTGTGGTACGACCCTTTGATGTACAAACCTAACGTCGATGAAGCCGCGTTTGTTTGGCAACGCGATATGCAGGGTGTCATGCAATCTGCCAGTCAATATCAAGCCATCAATCCTGGCTATCAAGCACCAAGCAAACTTACCGCAAATCGGGTAGCCGACCAAAAAACCCAACCACAGCTTGCCATGCCCTATTACCGTGATTGGTGGTATGTGCCCGCCGTATATGCCAATCATGACCACTGTGTGTGGAGCCGTGCTTATATTCACCCGGCGACCAAACAGCCCGTTATGACCTGTGCCAAGGCGATTTTTAATGCGCAAAACAATGGCTTTGAAGGGGTGGTGAGTTTTGATGTGCTGCTCGGTCGTATGCAGTCGATGGTCAAAGAATGGCAGCGCAAAACAGGCGGTTATGTGTTTTTGGTCGATATGAACAACAACTTTTTGACCTTCCCCAATGAAGCCCAAGTCAAACAAGTGACTGCTAGTAACCCGCAAGGCGAGATGATTGATGTCAATAGTTTTGCCAAGAAAAACCCTGATTTTGCCCCCATTGCCAAAAGCTTAGACAACATCAATGACAACATCATCAAGCAAGCGCAAAAAATAGACGGTGGTAAATTTGATTTTACGACCAATACGCTAGTGAGTAGTACCAACCTACAAAAAATCTCTCCCTCAGAGGCACGCATCATTTCAGCCATGCTAATGACCCAAAGCGGGCAAAATGAAAATCTCAACGCCACCCATTTTGTCGAACAAGTCAGCTTAGACAACGATTTATTGCTCAAAACCCCTTCCACAGCGTTTATTTTTGCCATGCCGATGACCAATTGGAAAATGGTCATCGTCAAACCCAATCAAGAACTGATGTTATTTGCCAATCAGCTAGGTAAACAGTTGCAATGGTATATGCTATTGGGTTTCTTACCGGTACTGCTATTAAGTGGTTATATTTTCCACCGTATTTTGGCGGTACCGCTGCACCAAGTCGCTCGTAACGTCCGTGAAATCGGTCAGTTGATTGCACAAAAAAAATATCTGTCACTGCGTGAGCACAAATTGCCACCGGCAAACATTCAAGAAATTGGCGTGATTACTGACTCGATGAACCAGCTGGTTGATCGGGTGGTCGAGAACGAAGGCGCATTAGCACAAGTCAATGAACGCTTAGAGCAGCAAGTGGCAGAGCGTACCGAAAACTTACACCAAGCATTAAAAGATTTAAAAGCCTCTCAAGTGCAGTTGGTACAATCAGAGAAAATGGCAACCATCGGTCAAATGGTCGCAGGTGTTGCCCATGAAGTGAACACGCCATTGGGCTATGTGGGTAGTAACTTAGAGTTGATTGATGAAAATATCGTACGTTATGACGAATTGATTGACCATACCCAGCAGCTCAAACAACTGATGCAAGCGTCGCCGACTGATACAGCAACCATCAATCAAACCATTGAACAAACCATTGCTTGCAGTGATGAATTGGTCGCCGATGCGGTGAGTGATGATTTGCATGGATTGGTGGATGATGCCAAATTTGGGGTTAGCCAAATCTCAGAATTGGTCGTCAATTTACGTGATTTTTCTCGCATCGACCAAGCCAAAATCAAAGCCGTCGATATCAACGACTGTATCAAAAACTCCCTAGTCATTGCCCGTAACAATATCAAGCATTTAGAGGTGATAACTGAGTTAAATGCTATCGAACCGGTTAGTTGTAACCCATCCCAGATTAACCAAGTGCTGCTAAACCTATTTAATAACGCGGCACAAGCGATGGGGCAAACTCAGCACCCTACATTACACATTACTAGCACAGAAGACGGCGCCAATGTGTATATCAGCGTGGCGGACAACGGTACTGGGATGAGCGCTGAGACCCAAGCCAAGATTTTTGAACCATTCTTTACCACCAAAGCGGCAGGCGAAGGTACGGGATTGGGTCTTGCTATTTCGACCCAAATCATGGAACAGCATAACGGCGATATTCATGTGCAATCACAACTTGGCGAAGGCACGACATTTACCATTAGATTGCCCAAAACAGCGATTAGCAGCGAGCAATCACCCAAACTTTTAATCGCAGAAGAAA
>ERZ500994.37-NODE-37-length-45775-cov-12.671238_pt1 | contig 45775 bp, 44 predicted proteins | sample MGYA00248878_ERZ500994 | MGnify/ENA primary metagenome ERZ500994 (study PRJEB25958, sample SAMN03398533) | human skin metagenome | study: EMG produced TPA metagenomics assembly of the Human Skin Microbiome Metagenome (human skin metagenome) data set. | reverse complement strand
GCCCGGCGGGGCGCGTCGTGCTGGGTCGCCGCGCCGCGCCCTGCACACCGGAGCGTGCGGGGCGACGGCGCGGCGTGCGTGCCATGTCGGCGATCAGCCCTTGAAGCGCGGGAAGGCCCCGGCGCCGGCGTAGACCGCCGCGTCGTCGAGCTCCTCCTCGATGCGCAGGAGCTGGTTGTACTTGGCGACGCGCTCGGAGCGGGCCGGGGCGCCGGTCTTGATCTGGCCGCAGTTGGTCGCGACGGCGAGGTCGGCGATCGTGACGTCCTCGGTCTCGCCGGAGCGGTGGCTCATCATCGAGGTGTAGCCGCTGCGGGTGGCCAGGGCGACGGCGTCCATCGTCTCGGTGAGCGAGCCGATCTGGTTGACCTTGACCAGGAGCGCGTTGGCCGCGCCGTCCTGGATGCCGCGGGCGAGCCGCTCGGGGTTGGTGACGAAGAGGTCGTCGCCGACGAGCTGGACCTTGTCGCCGAGCTGCGTGGTCAGCTCCTGCCAGCCGGCCCAGTCGTCCTCGTCGAGCGGGTCCTCGATGGACACGAGCGGGTAGGCGTCGACGAGCTCGCCGTAGTAGGCCGCCATGTCCTGGGCGGACTTCTGCTGGCCCTCGAAGGTGTAGGTGCCGTTGTCGCAGAACTCGCTGGCGGCGACGTCGAGCGCGAGCGCGATCTGGGTGCCGGGCTCGTAGCCGGCCTGCTGGATCGCGGTGATGATCAGGTCGAGCGCCTCGCGGTTGCTCTCGAGGTTGGGGGCGAAGCCGCCCTCGTCGCCGAGGCCGGTCGACAGGCCCTTGTCCTTGAGCACGGCCTTGAGCGAGTGGTAGACCTCGGTGCCCCAGCGCAGCGCCTCGCGGAAGGAGGGCGCGCCGATCGGGGCGATCATGAACTCCTGGATGTCGACGTTGGAGTCCGCGTGGGAGCCGCCGTTGAGGATGTTCATCATCGGCACGGGCAGCACGTGGGCGTTGGGGCCTCCGACGTAGCGGAAGAGCGGCAGGCCGGCGGACTCGGCCGCGGCCTTGGCCACGGCGAGCGAGACGCCGAGGATCGCGTTGGCACCGATCGTGCCCTTGTTGTCCGTGCCGTCGATGGCGAGCATCTCGCCGTCGACGAGGCGCTGCTCGCTGGCGTCGAAGCCGACGAGACGCGGGGTCAGGTCGTCCTCGATCGCGCGGACGGCGTCCTCGACGCCCTTGCCCAGGTAGCGGTTCTTGTCGCCGTCACGGCGCTCGACGGCCTCGAAGGCGCCGGTCGACGCACCGCTCGGCACCGCGGCGCGGGCGATGGTGCCGTCGTCGAGCGCGACCTCGACCTCGACGGTCGGGTTGCCGCGGGAGTCGAGGATCTCGCGGGCGCCAATTGCTTCGATGCTGGCCACTGCCGGCTCCTTGGTGGTGCTCGATACACGGGGAAGGTCGCCACGAGCGTAGCGGCTCGGCCACGGCGCTTCGTGCTGCGACCCACCCCGCGGACACGGGCGAAGGGGAGGTCAGCCGGCCGCGAGCAGGTCGGCCAGACGTCGCTGCTGGACGCCGTCGACGAAGTTCGCCGGGCCCAGCCAGGCGTCGTGCGCGGCCCGCACCCGCGGCCAGTCGTGGACGGTCATGGCGAACCACGCAGTGTCGCGGGACCTCCCCTTCGTCACGACGTGCCGGCGGAAGGTGCCCTCGTAGGTGAAGCCGAGTCGCTCGGCCGCCCGGCGCGAGGGGGCGTTGAGGCTGTCGCACTTCCACTCGAGGCGGCGGTGGCCGAGGTCGAAGACGTGCCGCGCGAGCAGCGACATCGCCTCGGTCGCGGCGGTCGTGCGCTGCAGCCGTGGGCCGAGCACGACGTTGCCGATCTCGACGACACCGTGGGCCCGGTCGATGCGCATGAGGCTCGCCAGACCGCAGGCGACCCCCTCGCCGTCGCGGACGAGCACCTCGACGGTGTCACCGGCGAGCCGGCCGGCGACGTAGGCGTCGACGTCGTCGGGACGCTCCTCCTTGAGATAGGTCCACAGGGCGTCGTGGTCGGGCCCGGCGATCTCGGGTGCCAGCTCGGCGGCGTGCTCGGGCGCGAGCGGCTCGACGGTGCACCAGCGACCGGTGGTCGCCGGCAGCTCGGGTCGAGGCGGCGGGGTCCAGCCGTCGACCGCGGGGCCGATCGGCTGGTCGAAGGGGGTGAGCCGCACCTCGTCGCGGGAGGCCGGCGGCAGCACCGTCTCGCCGATCGGCCCGGGGTTGACCGCGATCTCCCAGCGGAAGCCGTCGGGGTCGGCGAAGTAGCCGGTGTACCCACCCCAGTCACGCTGCTGTGCCGAGGCGACATCGGGCGAGCCCGCGGCACGGGCCAGCTCGAGGATCGCGTCGACGTCTTCGTGTCGGGCGACGTTGTGCGCCAAGGTGATCGGCGCCAAGCCCTCCCCACGACGAAGGGGGCCGACCTCCCCTTCGAACTCGGTGGCGTCCCACAGCGAGAGGATCAGGTGCTCGCCGACGCGGATCATGAGGACCTCGCCGGGCACGTCGAGGTCCGCCCGCCAGCCGAGCCCGTCGAGGTAGAAGCGGCGGCTCGCCGCGAGGTCGGCGACGGCGAGGGTGACGAAGCTGATCCGCTGGTCCATGCGCACGAGCCTAGAGACCCTGCAAGACCCTAGGGTCTTGCAGGGTTCCGGGCTCCGAACTCTGCAAAACCCTAGGGTCTTGCAGGGTTGGGTCAGCCCGCGTCGCGCTCCGCGCGCTCCTGCGCCTTGATCGCCTGCCACTGCGCCTCGATCTCCTCGAGGGTCTCGGCCTGCGCGTCGCCGAAGACGTGCGGGTTGCGCCGCACGAGCTTGTCGACGAGCGCGGCGGCGACGTCGTCGACGGTGAAGGGCGCACCGGCGTGGTCGGCGGCGACCCGGGCGTGGAAGAGCACCTGGAAGAGCAGGTCACCGAGCTCGTCGGTCAGCTCCTCGCGCCGCTCGACGTCGTCGGGGTCGGCGACGACGGCCTCGAGCGCCTCGGTCACCTCGTGCGCCTCCTCCATGACGAAGGGGGCCAGGCTCGCGTGGTCCTGCGCCGCCACCCACGGGCACCCGCCCGGCGAGCGCAGCCGGTCGATGACGGCGACCGCGTCGAGCAGCCGGCCGCCCTCGACGTCCCACGAGCCGACGAGCACCTCGACCTCCGGCGCGTCGTCGAGCCGGGAGACCTCCGCGGCGATGGCGTCGCTCAGCCCGGGGTCACCGTCGGGCGAACCGACCCACAGCACCACGCCCCTGCGGGCTGCGTCGACGAGCTCTCGGGCGCGCTCGTGCGGCGTCGTCGTGGCGGCCGCGGCGAGCTGCACGCCGTCGTCGACGAGGGCCAGCGGCAGCGCCTCGTCGAGGTCGGCCGCGAGGACGCGGTCGGCCTCGTCGAGGGCCCGCCAGGCATCACGGCTGAGCAGCCCCGGCGAGACCCGAGGACTCGTCGCGAGCAGGACCAGTCGACCCACGATCAGGGCGTCTGCGGCTGGCCGGCGCCGCTCTGCTGCTCCGGCTCGAGCTGCTCGAGCCAGTCGGGCGCCTCGCCGACGGCGCTCGCGTAGCGCGGGCTCACCGAGACGTCACCCTCCTGCAGCAGCTGGCTCAGGTCCTGCTGCGCCTGCTCGTCGAGCTTGCTCGCGACGTCGTTGGCCCGCAGGAAGTCGACGGTCATGTCGGACGGGTTGGGCACGAAGGACTCGATCTCCCGGCGCACGGTCCCCTGCGAGGGGACGTCGAGGCCCTCCTCGTCGGCGTAGGCGAGCACCGCCGGCGTCTGCACGAGATAGGTGACGACCGTCGAGGCGTCGAGCTGCTGCGGCTGCTGGCCGGAGGCCTGCGCCTGCGCGGAGACGAAGGCCGTGAGCTCACGGGTGCTGCGCTGCACGTCGCCGACGGTGATCTCCTCGTCGCTGACGGTCGCCGCCCGGGCCGAGCTGCCCCCCTTCGCCGCGTCGGTGTCGTCAGATCCGCAGGCCGTCAGGGCGAGCGCCGCCACCGCGGCGAGCGCGGCAGCACGGGCGGGGCGTCGGATGGGGTGACCGAGCACGGGGGTCCTTTCGTCCGGTCCTCAGCGCGAGCGCGAGGTGTCTCGGGGCGCCGTCGCCCCTGGGTCCACGATGACATCATCGAGCATGACCTGACGGACCAGGTCGCTGGCCCAGGTGAGCACGTCGGTGTCGCGAAGGGGGGTGCCCCCGATCCGCGCGGTCGTCGGCTTGGGGACGAGCACCGTCTGCGTGCCCTCCTTGTAGCTCGACCGCGGGTAGAGGCGGCCCAGGCGCAGCTGCTGGCTCTCGCGCAGCTGGACCGGCGCGAAGCGCACGTTGTTGCCCACGGCGACGACGTCGGTGAGGCCGGCGGAGCGCACGATGATCCGCAGGCGGGCGACCTCGACGAGGTTGCGCACCGGCTGCGGCAGCTCGCCGTAGCGGTCGACGAGCTCGCTGATGATGTCGCCGATCTCCTCCTCGGTCGTCGCGGCCGCGAGCTTGCGGTAGGCCTCGAGGCGCAGCCGCTCGCCGGGCACGTAGTCGTGCGGCAGGTGCGCGTCGACCGGCAGCTCGATCTTGACCTCGGCGGGCGCGGTCTCCCCTTCGCCCTTGAAGTCGGCGACGGCCTCGCCGACCATCCGCACGTAGAGGTCGAAGCCGACGCCGGCGATGTGACCGGACTGCTCGCCGCCGAGCAGGTTGCCCGCGCCGCGGATCTCGAGGTCCTTCATCGCCACCTGCATGCCGGCGCCGAGGTCGGTGTTGCTCGCGATCGTCTGCAGCCGGTCGTGGGCGGTCTCGGTCAGGGGCTTGTCCGGCGGGTAGAGGAAGTAGGCGTAGGCCCGCTCCCGACCTCGCCCGACGCGACCCCGCAGCTGGTGCAGCTGGCTCAGGCCGAAGCGATCGGCCCGGTCGAGGATCAGCGTGTTGGCGTTGGAGATGTCCAGGCCGGTCTCGACGATCGTCGTGCACACGAGGACGTCGAAGCGCCGCTCCCAGAAGTCGAGGACGACCTGCTCGAGCCGGTGCTCGCCCATCTTGCCGTGGGCGGTCTCGACCCGGGCATCGGGGACGAGCTCGCGGATGCGGGAGGCGGCCTTCTCGATCGTCCCGACGTTGTTGTGGACGTAGAAGACCTGCCCCTCGCGCATGAGCTCGCGGTGGATGGCGGCGGCCACCTGCTTCTCCTCGTGGGCGCCGACGAAGGTCAGGACCGGGTGCCGCTCCTCCGGCGGGGTCGCGAGCGTCGACATCTCGCGGATGCCGGTGACCGCCATCTCGAGGGTGCGCGGGATGGGCGTGGCCGACATGGCGAGCACGTCGACATTGGTCCGCATCGCCTTGAGCTGCTCCTTGTGCTCGACACCGAAGCGCTGCTCCTCGTCGATGATCACGAGCCCGAGGTCCTTGAACTTCACCTCGTTGCCCAGGAGCCGGTGGGTGCCGATGACCAGGTCGACCGCGCCGGAGGCCATGCCCTCCATGACCTCCTTGGCCTGGGCATCGGTCTGGAAGCGGCTGAGCGCCTTGACCGTCACGGGGAAGCCGGCGTAGCGCTCGGAGAAGGTGTTGAGGTGCTGCTGGACGAGCAGGGTCGTCGGCACGAGCACGGCGACCTGCTTGCCGTCCTGGATCGCCTTGAAGGCCGCGCGGACCGCGATCTCGGTCTTGCCGTAGCCGACGTCGCCGCAGATGAGGCGGTCCATCGGGACCGTCTTCTCCATGTCGGCCTTGACCTCGTCGATGGTGCTCAGCTGGTCGGGCGTCTCGATGTGGGCGAAGGCGTCCTCGAGCTCGCGCTGCCACGGGGTGTCGGGGCCGAAGGCGTGACCGGGGGTGGCCATGCGGGCGCTGTAGAGGCGGATGAGCTCGCCGGCGATCTGCTTGACGTGCCGCTTGGCGCGCGACTTCGTCTTCTGCCAGTCGCTACCGCCCATCTTGTTCAGGGGCGGCGCGTCGCCGCCGACGTAGCGGGTCACCTGGTCGAGCTGGTCGGTCGGCACGAAGAGCCGGTCACCCGGGTGCCCCCGCCGCGAGGGGGCGTACTCGATGACGAGGTACTCGCGCGTCGCGCCCTGGACGGTGCGCTGGATCATCTCGACGAAGGAGCCGACGCCGTGCTGCTCGTGGACGACGTGGTCGCCGGGCCGCAGCTTGAGCGGGTCGACCTGCTTGCGTCGCCGCGACGGCATGCGGCGCATGTCGCGGGTGGACGCGCCGGCGCCGCTCGTGCCGAGCAGGTCGGCCTCGGTGAGCACCGCCAGCCGCGCGTCGGGCGCGACGAAGCCGGTGCCCAGGCTCGCCCGGGTCAGCGCGACGACGCCGTCGGTCAGCTCGATCTGCTCGTCGGGACCGGCGGTCTGCGTGGCCACCCCGGCCGTGCCGAGCACCTCGGCGACGCGGGCGACCAGGCCGGGACCGTCGGTCGCGACGAGCACGCGCCAGCCGTCGCGGGTCCAGTCGGTGATCTGGGTGACGGCCGCCTCGGTGTTGCCCCGGAAGTGCGGCGGCTCCTCCGCCGGCGCGCGCAGCCCGACGTGGTCGTGGTCGACCCGGTCGTCCATGGCCGCGAGTTCTTCGTCCACGGCGAAGGGGGTGACCGTCCACCACGGCAGGCCGAGGTCGAGGGCGTGCTCGCGGGCCTCGGCGAGGGTCCAGTGGGAGGCGGTGCCGAGGACACCCTCGAGGTCGATCGGGACGGCATTGCCGGCCGCGGCATTGGCCCAGCTGGCCTGGAGGAACTCCTCGCTCGTCGAGACGAGGTCGTGCGCGCGGGCGCGCACCCGCTCGGGGTCGAGCAGCACGACGCCCGAGCCGTCGGGCAGGACGTCGAGGATCGACTCCATGCCGTCGACGAGGGCCGGGCCCAGCGACTCCATGCCCTCGACGGCGATGCCCTCGGCGACCTTGAGCAGCATGTCGGCGACGCCCGGCAGCTCCTCGGCGAGGGTCGCGGCGCGGCGCCGGACGGCATCGGTGAGCAGGATCTCGCGGCAGGGCGGGGCCCACAGCTCGGGCGCCGGCTCGAGGCTGCGCTGGTCGGCGACCTTGAACCAGCGGATCTCGTCGACGGTGTCGCCGAAGAGCTCGACGCGGACCGGGTGCTCCTCGGTCGGCGGGAAGACGTCGAGGATGCCGCCGCGGACGGCGAACTCGCCGCGCCGCTCGACGAGGTCGGTGCGCACGTAGGCCGCGGCCGCCAGGGCGGCGGTGACCTCCTCGAGCGGGGCCTCGTCACCGACCCGCAGGCGCACCGGCTCAAGGTCGGCCAGCCCCTTGGCGATCGGCTGGAGGACGGCGCGCACCGAGGCGACGACGAAGGCGGGCCGGGCGTGCCCCTCCCCCGTCGGGTCGGGGTGGCGCAGCCGACGCAGGACCGCGAGGCGGCGGCCGACGGTGTCGCTGCGCGGGCTGAGTCGCTCGTGCGGCAGCGTCTCCCAGCTGGGGAAGGTCGCGACCTGCTCGTCCCCGACGAGCTCGCCGAGGGCCGTGGCGATGTCGTCGGCCTCGCGCGCGGTCGACGTGACGACGAGCCGGGGTGCGGCGTCGGGGGCGTCGGGGGCGTCGCCGCCGGCGAGCGCGACGACCGGGGCCCGCAGGCCGGTCGGGGCGACGATGTCGACAACGTCGCTGCTCGCGCGGTGTCGAGGGATGTCGGCGAGCCCGGGCAGGCCGGCGATCGCGCGAAGGAGGGGGGCGAGTGAGGAAGTCATGCTGGGCTCGATTCTGCCGCATGCCACCGACGGTCCACAGCCGCGAGGTGAGGGGCCTCCCCTTCGTCCGTCCGGTGTGGCAACGTACGACCCACAGCCGCCGGTCGGCGGCCCGACACGACACGGACCAGGGGGCCACGTGGCGCGGACCCGCAGCACACTCCACCCGGCACGGCTGCTCGCGGCGGTGCTCGCAGCCATCGGCCTGGTGCTGCTCGGTGGCGGGAGCGCTCTGGCCGATGCCCCCTTCGACGTGCCGGAGCAGATCACCGACCGTGCCGGCGTCCTCGGCGACACCGACGCCCTGCAGGACGACCTCGACGCGCTCCAGCGCGACCACGACCTGCAGCTCTTCGTCGTCTACGTCGACTCCTTCGACGGGACCGACCCCGAGCAGTGGACCCAGCAGACCTACGAGACCTCGGGCATGGGGAGCAACGACGTGCTCCTCGCCGTCGCCGTCGAGGACCGGCGCTACGGCATGTGGACGACCGAGGACTCCGGGCTGGGCCCCGACGACATCTCCCGCGTGCAGAGCGAGGACGTCGAGCCCGCGCTCGCCGACGACGACTGGGCCGGCGCGGTCACCGCGGCGGCCGAGGGCCTGGGCTCCGGTGGCGGCGGGCTGTCGTCGAGCACGTGGATCTACCTCGTCCTCGGGCTGATCGTCGTCGGCGGTATCGCCCTGCCCCTGCTCGTCAGCCGGCTGCGCGGTGGCCAGACCCGGGCGGCGGAGGGCACGCCCCAGCCGGTCATGGCCGGCGTGACGACCGACCAGATGCGGCAGGACGTCGGTCGTGCCCTCGTCGACCTCGACAACGCGATCCGCTCCTCCGGCGAGGAGCTCGCCTTCGCCCAGGCACAGTTCGGCGAGCAGGCGACCCAGCAGTTCACCCGGGCCCTGGAGTCGGCGCGGGGTCGGATCAACGAGGCCTTCCGCATCCAGCAGGAGCTCGACCTCGCCCGCGGCGCCGGGCGGCTCGGCGAGCCCGAGGAGCGGGCCCGGCTCGCCGAGATCCTCGAGCTGACCCGCGCCGCGGACGAGGAGCTCGACGCGCAGGAGGCGGAGTTCTCCCGGCTGCGCGACCTCGAGGCGACCGTCCCGCAGTTCCTCGCCTCGCTGCGCACCCGGGCCACCGAGGTCGAGGCGCGCGTGCCGGTCGCCCGGCAGGAGCTCGCCGGGCTGTCGGCGACCCACCCGCGCGAGGCGCTCGTGACCCTCACGGCCAACATCGACCAGGCGGTACGGCTCGTCGCCTCGGCGCAGGGGTTCGTCACGACCGGCGAGGGGCACGTCGCCGCCGGCGACCGCTTCTCCGCGGTGGCCGCAGCCCGGGCGGCCGAGGACGCCCTCGGCCAGGCCGACGACCGGCTCGAGAGCGTGCTCACCGCCCGCACCGTCCTCGCCGACGCGACGGCCGCGCTCGACACCGCCCTGGCGTCGATCAGCTCCGACCTCGTGGACGCCGAGCGGCTGCGCGCCAACGACCAGATGACCGTCTCCGCCGTGGGCGAGGCCCGCCGGGCCGTCGAGCTCGGCACCCGGGCGCGCGCCGGCGGCGACGTCATCGGGGCGCTCGGCTCCCTCGAGCGCGCGGAGCACTTCCTCGACCAGGCCCTCGACCGCTACCGCAAGGACGCCGCCCGCGCCGCCGACCGGCTCGCGAAGTTCGACCGCCGGCACGAGCACGTGCGCGCCCGGGTCGCGACCGTCGAGCGCGAGATCGACCGGGCCCGTGGCTGGGTCGACTCCGGCCCGCGCACCCAGATCCGTGAGGCCGCCCGCCTCGTCGACGAGGCCCGCGCCGCCCGCGACACCGACCTCGACCTCGCCGGCGAGCGGCTCGGCGAGGCCGAGGTCCTCGCCGAGCGGGCCCTGAGCGGCATCCAGCGCCCCGACGACTTCAGCGGCTTCGGCGGCATGGGCGGCATGGGCGGTCGCCGCAGCGGCATCGACGTCGGCTCGCTCGTCCTCGGCGGCATTCTCTCCGGGGGCTTCAGCGGCCGCGGCGGCGGCTGGGGCGGGTCCGGCGGTGGCTTCGGCGGGGGCTTCGGCGGCGGAGGCCTCGGCGGTGGCGGCGGATTCGGCGGGGGTGGTCGCTTCTGACCGGCGCTCCCCCCTTCGTCACCCGACCCAGCACGTGATCAGCACACCTCGCACCACGACCGGCGGGACCACCGCCAGGAGGACAGCACCATGACCCAGAAGCAGACCATCCTCGGCCGCGTCAGCCAGCTCGCCAAGGCCAACATCAACGCGCTGCTCGACCGCGCCGAGGACCCGGAGAAGATGCTCGACCAGCTCGTCCGGGACTACACCAACTCCATCGCCGAGGCCGAGGAGGCGGTCGCCCAGACGATCGCGCACGTGCGCATGGCCGAGGGCGACCTCAAGGAGGACCGCGACGCCGCCACCGAGTGGGGCAGCAAGGCGGCCGCCGCGGCGAAGAAGGCCGACGAGCTCACGGCGGCGGGCGACACCGCCGGCGCGGAGAAGTTCACCAACCTCGCCCGCGTCGCGCTGCAACGCCAGATCCAGCACGAGGGCGAGGCCAAGGACGCCGAGCCGACGATCCAGGCGCAGAACGCGCAGGTCGAGCAGCTCAAGTCCGGTCTGGTGAGCATGAAGACCAAGCTCGAGGACCTCAAGGCGCGCCGCTCGGCCCTCGTCGCCCGGGCCCGCTCCGCGGAGGCCCAGGCCCGGGTCCAGGAGGCCGTCGGCTCGATCGACGTCATGGACCCGACGAGCGAGCTGGGCCGCTTCGAGGACCGCATCCGCCAGCAGGAGGCCCTCGTCCAGGGCCGCGCCGAGGCCCAGTCGGCCACTCTCGAGGACCAGTTCGCCGAGCTCGAGGACCACAGCCAGGACGCCGAGATCGAGGCGCGGCTCGCCGCGCTGCGCGGGAAGGCCTGACCATGTGGTGGCTGGTGGGCGGCCCGTCGCCGTGGGTGCCGCGCTCGGCGCCGTCATCGCCCGGCGGGGCGGCTCGATGAGCGGGTCCGACCTCGACAGCAGCTACGGCAAGGGTGCCGCCGAGACCCTCCGCAACCGCGACAACCGCATGGGCACCGGCGGCTGAGTCCGGCGCCCCACCTCTCACCCAATCATCGGGTGACCCGAGAAGCCCCCGCTTCGCCGGAGTTCGGTACTCCTGCGCACCGGGGGCTTCTCCCGTCGAGGGGGTGCCGCGCCCTCAGGGACGCGGCGCGTGCACGACCTGCTGCGCGTCGGTCAGTCCCTGCTCGATGAGCAGCTCGACGGCATCGGCGGCGTCGTCGACGAGGAAGGGCAGCTCCTTGCGCTCGGTCGAGGAGAAGTCCTTGAGCACGAAGTCCGCGGCATCCATGCGACCCGGCGGACGCCCGATGCCCACGCGCACCCGCAGGTAGTCCTTGGTGCCGAAGCTGCTGGAGATCGACCGGAGACCGTTGTGCCCCCCTTCGCCCCCGCCGAGCTTGAGCCGCACCTCGCCGAAAGGGATGTCGAGCTCGTCGTGCACGACGACCGTGCGCTCCGGCGGGACGGAGAAGAAGCCGGCGAGCGCCTTGGTCGGGCCGCCGGAGAGGTTCATGTAGGAGCTCGGGACCGCGATGATCGCGCGGTTGCCGGGCACCGGCCCCAGCCGGACCGACTCCGCTGCGGCGCCCGCCTTGTGCTTGCGCAGTCGCGCTCCGGCGCGTTCGGCGAGGTGCTCGATGACCATCGCGCCGACGTTGTGCCGGTTGCCGGCGTACTGCGGGCCGGGGTTGCCGAGACCGACCACGAGCCAGGTGTCATCACTCACGGGGCCCCACCCTATGCAATGACGAAGGGAGGACCCGTCACCTCGTCGTCCACAGCCGCGCCCGGCACGTCCTGCCGACCCGGCTGCCCGGTGGCAGGGTGATCGCGGGCGGTGAGGGACACCGTCGGAAGGGGATCCACGTGACGCAGCACACGGAGATCGACTCTGCCGAGACCACCCCAGCCGAGAGCGGCGACCGACGGGCCACCATTCGGCTCGAGCGGCGGGCGCGCACCGTCGACGCCTACGTCGCCGGCGTCGACCGGCGCCTCAGCGCCTGGGCCGGAGGGACCACCCCCGAGATCCGCTCGCACGTCTCCCGGGCCGCGCGGCTCGTCGACGAAGCCCGCTCGCGGGCGTCTGCGGACCCCGCACAGGCGACCCGGCGCCTCGACGAGGCGATGGAGCTCGCCAAGGCCGTCCAGGCGGCACTCGACGAGGCCACGCGCACGACGATGCAGCGCTACGACGCCGAGGAGCCCGACCGGTCGAGGTCCCTGGTCGAGCGGATCATCCAAGCCGTGGGCTGGTGGGATCGCCGCCGCTAGCCCACCCTCGGCACGACGAAGGGGCGGGACCTCCGTGGTGGAGGTCCCGCCCCTTCGGCGAGATGGCGCGATGCGCCGGTGGGTCACTCCTGCTCGGAGGACTCCTCGCCACCCTCGGTGGACTCGCCCTCGCCCTCGGCGGCCTCGGCGTCGGACTCGTCGTGCTCGATGCCGGCCTCGGCCTCGGCCTCGGCGAGCTCGGCCTCGAGCTCCTCGGCGGAGATCTGCTGGGTGATGTTGACGACGAGCAGCTCGGCGTCGGAGACGAGCGTCGCCCCGGACGGCATCTCGACCTGGCCGGCGAGGATCTGGGTGCCGACCTCGAGGCCCTCGACGGAGACGACGAGCGCCTCGGGCAGGTTGGTGACGTCGGCCTCGATCTCGAGGGTCGCGTTGTCGACCGTGACGACGGTCTCGGGGGCGGCGTCACCCTCGACGTGGACGGGGACCTCGACGGTGACCTTCTCGCCGCGCTTGACGATGACGAGGTCGACGTGCTCGATGATCGGCTTGATCGGGTCGCGCTGGACGTCCTTGGCCAGGGCCAGCTGGTCGCCCTCGCCCTCGACGGCGATGGTGAGCAGGGCGTTGGGGTTCTTCAGCGCCTGGAAGGTGTCGTGGAAGGGCAGGGCCAGGTGGACCGGGGCCTCGCCGTGGCCGTAGAGGACCGCGGGGACCTTGTCGGCGCGGCGCAGCTTGCGGGCCGCACCCTTGCCGAACTCGGTGCGCTTGTCGGAGACCAGACGGATCTCATCGCTGGACATGTGTTGCTCCTAGGGTCGGGGAATGCCCGCGCTGGGAGCGGGCGTGTCTCGTGGGGCGGTGGCCTCGACGTGGGACGTGGCGCGGACGTGGATGTCGACGCGCGGGCAAGCCCACAGGACGGCACCGCGTCGATCACGGATCGCTGCGACCGTGCAGCGTCCCTCGCCGAGGCAACCCCGAGATACTAGTGGACCCGCTCCGGCTCGGCCAAGTCGGTCCCGTGACCGGCCTCCGGGCCCGACGCGATGGCCGCGTCGACGTCGTCCGCAGGCAGCGGCGCCCCCGGGCGCTCCCCTTCGCCCAGCTTGACCATGACGACGCCGGCGAGGACGGCGACGCCCCCGAGCACCTGCACCGGCGACATCGCCTGGCCGACGATGAGCCACGCGAAGACGATCGCGAAGAGCACCTCGCTCAGCCCGACGAAGGAGGCGATGGTGCCACCGAGCAGGCGGGCGGCGGCGATGCCGGAGGCGTAGGCCACCGCACCCGCGACGATCGCCAGCTCGACGACGGCGACCCACCACGGAGCCGACCAGCCGGCGAGGTCGACCGGGTCGGTCGACGCGGCCATCGGCAGCCAGCCGACGGCGGCCACCGCGAGCAGTCCGACCGCACCGACGGCCAGCCCTCCCCCGGCAAAGCTGATCGGCGGCAGCGCCTCGTCCTCGTCGGCCGCGACGAGGAAGAAGACGACGAGGCCGACCGCGGCGAGCAGGCCCCACAAGACCCCGACGACGTCGAGGCGGGCGCCGGAGGCAACGTCGAGGACGAAGACGAGGCCGAGGACCGCGGCGCCGACGCCGGCAGAGGTCAGCCGGCTCGGCCGGCGCCCGTGGCGGGCCCAGGCCCAGCCGACGATGAGGACGGGAGCGAGGTACTCGAGGAGCAGCGCGACGCCGACCGAGAGGTGGTCAACGGCCATGAAGTAGGCGAACTGGCAGCCCGCGACCGCGAAGACGCCGTAGGCCAGGAGGCGAGGGACGTTGCGCCGCAGCAGGTGCCAGTGCCCCCGCATCGCGATGACGGCGGGCACGGCCATGACGAGCGCAGCCCCGGTGATGCGGGCGGTGACGAGCGCACCGGGGGTCCAGCCGGCCTCGAGCAGCGCCGCGCCAAAGGTCCCCGACGAGCCGAAGGTCGCCGCGGAGAAGAGGGCGACGAGCAGCCCGAGGGCGAAGGGGGACCGCGCTGCGGTCGTGGAGGGGGCTGGCACTGCTGCTCCTGGCGTCATGAGTCACGTAACCTGTTGGTGATGACGCTAGACCCGCCGATCGTCAGGAGTCAACATGGTCTTCACCCATGACACGGACGTCGCCCTGCAGACCGCGGCGGCGCTCGTCAACACCGCCGAGGGCGCCGGCGGGCAGGACGACGGCGACGCCCTGTCGACGCCCGAGCAGCTGCGCGACTTCTACGTCGGGTGGGGGTGGACCGGGCGCTTCGACGGGGACGCGGCCGAGCTCGAGCAGGCGCAGGCCCTGCGCCCCCGGCTGCGCGCCGTGTGGCAGGCCGCCGACGACCCGGTCGCCACGGTGGCGCTGGTCAACGACCTGCTGCGCACCGGCGACGCCCTCCCCCAGCTCGTCGACCACGACGACTACGGCTGGCACATCCACGCGACCGAGACCGACGCCCCCTTCGCCCGGCGGATGCAGGTGGAGGCCGCGATGGCCTTCGTCGACGTCGTCCGCGCCGGCGAGCTCTCCCGCCTGCGGGTGTGCGCCGCCGACGACTGCGACGCCGTGGTCGTCGACCTCTCGCGCAACCGGAGCAAGCGCTACTGCGACGGCGGCTGCGGCAACCGCCTGGCGGCCGCCGCGTACCGGTCCCGCCGCGCCTGAGCACGACGACGGCCCAGCGCCGCGGTGCGTGCGCTGGGCCGGTCGTCGGGCGATCAGGTGAAGAGGCTGGTGACCGACCCGTCCTCGAAGACCTCACGGATCGCGCGGGAGATGAGCGGCGCGATCGACAGCACGGTCAGCTCGTCGAAGCGCTGGTCGTCGCGCAGCGGCAGGGTGTCGGTGACGATGATCTCCTCGGCGGCGCAGGCCTGCATCCGCTCGACGGCCGGGCCGGAGAAGATCGCGTGCGTCGCGGCGATGATGACGCCGGCGGCGCCGTCCGCCATGAGCGCGTCGGCGGCCTTGGTGATCGTGCCGGCCGTGTCGATCATGTCGTCGACGAGCACGCACCAGCGGCCCTCGACCTCACCGACGACGCGGTTGGCGACCGACTCGTTGGGCCGCTCGATGTTGCGCGTCTTGTGGATGAAGGCCAGGGGCACGTCGCCGAGCTGGCGCGACCACTGCTCGGCGACCTTGATCCGACCGGCGTCCGGGGAGACGACGGCGAGCTGGCGGTCGCCGTACTTGTCCTTCACGTAGTCCGCGAGGATCGGGCGGGCCATGAGGTGGTCGACCGGCCCGTCGAAGAAGCCCTGGATCTGGTCGGTGTGCAGGTCGACGGCGATGAGCCGGTCGGCACCCGCGGTCTTGAAGAGGTCGGCCATGAGGCGGGCCGAGATCGGCTCGCGACCCTTGTGCTTCTTGTCCTGGCGGGCGTAGCCGTAGAAGGGCTGCACGACGGTGATCCGCTTGGCGCTGGCGCGCTTGAGCGCGTCGACCATGAGCAGCTGCTCCATGATCGCCTCGTTGATCGGCGTGCTGTGGCTCTGCAGGACGAAGGCGTCGCAGCCGCGCACCGACTCCTCGTAGCGCACGTAGATCTCGCCGTTGGCGAACTCGTAGGCGCTCGACGGCACGAGGTCGGTGCCCAGCTCGGCGGCGACCGCATCGGCCAGCTCGGGGTGGGTGCGCCCCGTGAAGACCATGAGGTTCTTCTCGGTCGTCTTGTTGATGCCGGTCACTGGGAGTCCTCGCTGGTGTCGGTGGGTGCGGTGGGGTCGGACGAAGGGGGTGCCGCCGCGGCCTGCGCAGCGGCCGCGGTGGCGGTGCCGGGGCGCTGCTTGGCGACCCAGCCGTCGATGTTGCGCTGGCGGCCGCGGGCGACGGCGAGCTGGCCGGGGCCGACCTCGTCGGTCAGGGCGGAGCCGGCCGCGACGTAGGCGCCGTCGGCGACCGTCACGGGGGCGACGAGGACCGAGTCGGAGCCGACGAAGGAGTGCTTGCCGATGATGGTGCGGTGCTTGTTGACCCCGTCGTAGTTGGCGAAGATCGTGCCGGCGCCGATGTTGGCCCCCTCACCGATGACCGCGTCACCGCAGTAGGTGAGGTGCGGGACCTTGGCGCCTTCGCCGATCGTGGCGTTCTTCGTCTCGACGAAGCCGCCGATCTTCCCCTTCGCCCCGAGCTCGGTGCCCGGACGCAGGTAGGAGTAGGGGCCGACGGTGGCGCCCGCGCCGATGACGGCGAGGTTGCCCTCGGCCCGCTTGACCTCCGCGCCGTCCCCGACCTCGCAGTCGGTGAGGGTGACCTCGGGCCCGATCGTCGCCTCGGCGCCGATGCTCGTCGCGCCGAGCAGCTGGGTGCCGGGCAGGACCCGGGTGTCCTGGCCGATGGTCACGTCGACGTCGATCCACGTCGTCGCGGGGTCGACGATCGTCACGCCGGCACGCATGTGCCGCTCGCAGGTGCGCCTGTTGAGCTCGCGACCGAGCTCGGCGAGCTGGACGCGGTCGTTGACGCCCTCGGTCTGCCAGAGGTCGGACAGGACGTGGGCGGCGACGCGGCCGCCGGCGGCGCGGGCGAGCTGGAGGACGTCGGTGAGGTACTTCTCGCCCTGGGCGTTGTCGCTCGTGACATTGGCCAGCTCGCGGCGCAGGACCTGGGCGTCGAAGGCGTAGATGCCGGAGTTGATCTCGCGGATCTCGCGCTCGGCGTCGCTCGCGTCCTTGAACTCCACGATCCGCTCGACACCGCCCTCGGCGTCGCGGACGATGCGGCCGTAGGACTTGGCGTCCTCGAGGACCGAGGTGATGACGGTGACCGCGGCCTGCGCCTCGACGTGGGCGCGGGTCAGCTCGCTGATCGTCTCGGCCGAGAGCAGCGGCACGTCACCCATGGTGACGACGACGGTGCCGGTGAGGTCGGCGGGCAGGGCCTCGAGGCCGCACTCGACGGCGCGGCCGGTGCCCTTGACCTCGTCCTGGTCGGCGGTGCGGCAGCTGATGCTCGAGCGGGTGGCGTAGTCCTCGATGAACTCGGCGACCCGGTCGCGCTGGTGGCGGATGACGACGACGGTCTCCGTGGCACCCGCGCCCGACGCCGCGCGCATCGCGTGCCCGAGGAGCGGGGCCCCACCGATGGGGTGGAGGACCTTGGGGAGGGTCGACTTCATCCGGGTCCCCTCGCCTGCGGCGAGGATGATGACTGCATCTGGACGGATGTCGTTCACGCGGTGTTCTCCGGGGTGTCGGGGTCGCGGCGGACCGTCTTGGCCGCGTCGCCACTGTAGCGGCCACCGCCCGCGGCCCACGACCTCACCCGTCACCGCCGCCCCACCCGCCCGCACGACCTCGAGGACGTGCGACCTCGGGCTCTGCATTCCCCCGGGGGAATGCAGCCTCAACCCTGCAAAACCCTAGGGTTTTTGCAGAGTGAACCCTGCAGGACCCTAGGGTTTTGCAGAGTTGGGCGTCAGGGGCGGGGGTCAGAGGAGCTCGGCGAGGGCCGGGTCGGCGAGGGTGGCGACGGCGGCCCTCGCCTCGGTGGCCGTCGGCGCCTCCACCGCAGCCCGCGACATCGAGCGACACTGCTCGAGCGTGTGCCCGGCCAGGGCCAGCCGGACCATCGGCACCCGGCTCGGGGCCATCGCCTGACGGACGTCGGGCGCCTCGAGCCCGGTGCCCGCGCCGACCTCGTCGTGCTCGACGACGACCTGGCGGTCACCCGGGTCGTGCGCGCCGGCTCCTGGATCACCTCGCCCGACGTCGCATTGCCGTAGGGCAATGCGACAGATGGGGGGGAGGTCACCGGTCGTCGGCGTCGAGCTCCTCGTCGATCGCCTCGCCCGTGACGTCGTGGGCGCGCACGCTGGCGAGGTGCGCACCGCCGAGCGGGTCGCCGTGCCAGCGCACGAGGTCCCAGCCCTCGCCGGGGCGGCCGTCGAGCATGACCATGCCGGTGTTGTTGATCCACTTCCCCTCGATCGCGTCGGCGTCGAGGCCGGCCGAGAGCGCGGCGTAGACGCGGATCGCGGCTCCGTGGCTGAAGAGCGCCACCGTGTCGCCGCGCCCGTGCCCCTGCGCGATGGCCCGCACCGCGGCGTCGTAGCGCGCCATGAAGTCGTGGCCGTCGGTCCCGCCCGCGAGCGCGTGGTCGAGATCGCCGTGCAACCACGCGGCGAGCCCGCCGAGGTAGGCCTCGACGGCCGCCTGGTCCGACCGCATCTCGACGTCGCCGGCAGCGATCTCCTGCAGGCCTTCGCGAACGCGCACATCGATCGAACGCTCCTGCGCCAGAGGCGATCCCGTCAGCTGGGTGCGGATCAGCGGTGACGCGTAGACGGCGCTCACGTCCTCGTCGGCCAGCGCCTCCGGGACGGCCGCGGCCTGTCGCTGCCCGAGCTCGGTCAGCCCGGCGCCGGGGAAGGCGGTGTCGAGCGCACCGGTGACGTTGTGGGGTGTCTGGCCGTGACGGATGAGGAGGAGGCGCACACCAGCAGGCTACGCAGGTGGGCGCCTCCTCCCGGACGTGGTCCGGCCGGGGTCGATCAGCCCTGCGAAGGGGGCTGACCACCGCCGGGCTGGCCGCCACCGCCACCGCCTCCGGTGGGCTCGGTCGTCGTGTCGACGCCGACGACGAGGGTGACGTCATACCCCTTCGCCACGCTGCCGCTGACGTCCGCGAGCTGGCTCGTGCCCCCGTCGTCGCCGAAGACGTTGTCGCTCGTCAGGCTCAGGCTCGACAGGTTGCCCACCGATGCGTCGTAGCCGTCGGTGGCGTAGACCGTGCTGCACACGTCCTGGGGCAGCGCGACCTGCGAGGTGGCGATGGCCTTCGACGCGTCGGTGATGCTCGCCTCGTCGGGGTAGACCTCGAAGTGGATGTGCGGCCACCGCCCCGAGTAGCAGGCCGGGAAGATGCTCGTGAAGCTCACCGTGCCGCTGTCGTCGGCGACCTGCACGCCGCGCAGGTAGTTCTCCCCCTCGATGCCCTGCGAGTACATCGAATAATTGCCGTCGCGGTCGCAGTGCCACACGTAGACCGCGACCCCGGCGAAGGCTGCTCCGCCCTGGGCGAGGTCCTTGATCTTCAGGTTCAGGGTCATCGGGACCCCTTCGGCGGTCGTCGTGCTACTGCCGAAGCTCGAGCGGATGTCCTGGCGCACGATGCCGCTCTCCTCGAGGACGTCGGGGCCGGTGCTCCCGTCACCGGGATAGGGCCCCGCCGTCTCGTCGGGGATCTCGCTCAGCGAGCTTGAGCCCGACGAGCTCGAGCTCGACGACGCGGACCCCGAGGAGGTCGTCGCCGAGCCCGAGCCGCCGGACGAGGAGTCACTGCCGGAGGCGCAGGCCGTCAGCCCGAGCACGGTGCCGGCGCCGATGAGGCCGAGCATCCGGCGACGGCCGACGAGCGTCCCGAGGTCGAACTGGAGCCCCTGGTCGACGAGTTCCTCGTGCTGCTTCGGCAGCACCCTGCCCTCGTGGGTCCGCGGTGTGGTCATGGCCGTCTCCTGTGCTCGCTGCTTCGATGTCATGGCTCCACCCAAGGCCCCGTGCCTGTGGGCCGGCTGTGGGATCACCATGACGCAGTGATGCGCCGACGGCGGGTTCCTAGCGGACCAGGTGGGCCGCTTGGGGTCGAAGGTCCACCCGGGCAGGCCGAGCCCCGGCGTCAGCGGCACCTCGATCGCCCCGTCACCAATGACGAAGGGGGACTGCGCCAGGGCCTGTCCGTCCTGCCAGATCCAGTGCGTGTCGAGGGCGGTGATCTCGCCCGGGGCGGCGGCGCCGACCTGGGTGAACATCGCCAGCGAGATGTCGAAGTGGTTGTTGGAGTGCGAGCCCCAGGTCAGGCCGAACCCGTGGCACAGTGCCCCACGCGCACCGACCCGGCCATCGTCGAGAAGTGCGGGTCGGCGAGCGGGATGTCGACCGCATTGGTCCGCACCGCGTGGGCCATCTGGCGCCAGTCGGTCGCGACCATGTTGGTCGCCGTCCGCAGGCCGGTGGCCCGCTTGAAGTCGGTCATGACCTCGCGGCCGGAGTAGCCCCCTTCGGCCCCGCAGGGGTCCTCGGCGTAGGCGAGCACGTCGTGCAGCCCACCGAGCAGACGCACGGCGTCGTCGAGGAGCCACCCGCCGTTGGGGTCGAGGGTGATCCGCGCGTCAGGGAAGCGCTCGTGCAGCGCTATCACGGCGGCGACCTCCTGCTCGCCGGGCAGCACGCCGCCCTTGAGCTTGAAGTCGCTGAAGCCGTCGCGCTGGTGGGTCGCCTCGGCCAGGCGCACGACCGCCTCCGGCGTCATCGCCTCCTCGCGGCGGACCCGCTCCCAGTCGTCGGCACCGTTGGGCGCGCGCAGGTAGGGCAGGTCGGTCGCGTCGGGGTCGCCGACGTAGAAGAGGTAGCCGAGCTTCGGCACGCTGGACCGCTGCTGGCCGTCACCGAGCGGCTCGGCGACGGGCACGCCCTGCTCCTGTCCCGCGAGGTCGAGCAGCGCCGACTCGAGCGCCGTCACCGCGTGGACGGTCGTGCGCAGGTCGAAGGTCTGCAGCCCCCGCCCGCCCGCGTCGCGGTCGGCGACGGCCGTGGCGACCTCGCGCAGCAGCGAGCGGTGGCGCAGCACCGGCTGGCCGACGAGCCTGCGGCCGGCCTCCTCGACGGTCTGCCGAATCGGCTCGCCGCCGGGGGACCTCACCGAGACCCTCGCGCCCCGCCGAGTCGGTGACGATGACGACATTGCGGGTGAAGAAGGGGGCGTGACCACCGGAGAGGTTGAGCAGCCGAGGCACAGCGGGTCGACGGGTTGTCCGTCAGGCACGACGTCACGCTGCCGATCGATGCCCTCGCCGACTTCGTCGAGATGACCATGCGCCGGCTCGACGAGGCGCTGCCCGGGGTCCGCATGGTCACCTACGGGCACGTCGGCGACGGCAACCTGCACCACAACCTCTCCGGCCCGCCCGGGGACGACGCGGCCCTGCGGGAGCACGCCGCCGAGCTCACGGAGATCGTCTACGAGGAGGTCCTCGCGCGGGCCGGCAGCATCAGCGCCGAGCACGGCGTCGGGGTGCTCAAGCGCGAGGCCGTCGCCCGGGCCAAGGACCCCGTCGAGGTCGAGCGCCTCGACGACCGCCTCCACGGCGTGGGCACGCACATGGTCACGCCGCCCATGTCGACGAGGACGACGGCCCGTGTCGTGGTCACCCGACCATTGGGCTCCGTCCGCGCTTGCGGCGCAAGCGGGTTATCGTCCCGACCATGACCGACGCCCACCCCGCGCGCCTCGATGCCGACCGCCTGCGGCGGGTCGTGCTCGTCGTCGCGCTGATCAACTTCGCCTACTTCTTCGTGGAGTTCACCGTCGCCCTCTTCGCCGGGTCGGTGTCGCTGCTCGCCGACAGCGTCGACTTCCTCGAGGACACGTCGATCAACCTGCTGATCTTCATCGCGCTGGGGTGGCCGCTCGCCCGCCGCGCCCTCATGGGCAAGGCGATGGCCCTGGTCATCCTCGTGCCGGCGACCGTCGCGGGCGTCGAGGCGGTCCGGCGCTTCGCCGACCCGACGGCGCCCGAGGTGCTGCCCGTCGTCCTCGCCTCGCTCGGTGCCGTCGTCGTCAACGGCACGAGCGGTTGGCTGCTCGCCGGCGTGCGGCACGCGGGCGGCTCGCTCAGCCGCGCGGCCTTCCTCTCGGCGCGCAACGACGTGCTCGTCAACCTCGCGGTCATCGCCATGGCCGTCGTCACGCTGTGGACCGCCTCCGGCTGGCCCGACCTCGTCCTCGGCTGCCTCATCATCCTCATCGCGGTGCACGCCGCGTGGGAGGTCTGGGAGGTGAGCGAGGAGGAGCGACTCGCGGCGAAGGCCCTTGCGGGAGAAGAGATCGACTGACCAGCCCCGTCGCACGCCCCCGCGCGGCCCCGGTCAGTCGCGGCGCCGCACCTCGTCGACACCGACGACTTCGACTCCCTCGCCCCCGAGTGGATGGGCAAGACCGTCGGCTTCGTCTCCTACGGCGCCGACAACGGTGTGCGCGCGGTCGAGCACTGGCGCACCGTCGTCGCCAACTTCTCGATGCACGCCGTGCGCCAGCAGGTCTCGCTGAGCCTCTTCACCGAGTTCGGCGACAACGGCCTGCAGCTCGAGGAGCGCCGCGAGGGCGAGCTGACCACGCTCGTCGAGCAGCTCACCGACGCGACGCGCAAGTTCGTGCTCGCCGACGAGCTCGCCGGCGCCACGCGCTGACCCTCACCGGCCACGACGAAGGCCCCGGACCTGACACCAGGTCCGGGGCCTTTGTCGTGAGACGCGCGTGGCTCCCCGGGTAGGAGTCGAACCTACGTCGCTAGTCCTGATTCAAAGTCAGGCGGGCCCTGCCGGCAGACCAACCGGGGAACGCCGCCGAAGCGGCTCCGGTCAGGGTAGTCGACGCATGCACCCCCTTCGTCACGGACAATGGCGGGATGAGCGAGCCCCAGACCGGCCCCGACCCGGCACCCCGGCGCACCCGCATGACCGCGGCGGCCCGGCGTGAGCAGCTCGTCGACGTCGGTCGTCGGGTCTTCGCGGCGAAGGGGGTCGACGGCACCTCCGTCGAGGACCTGGCCGCGACGGCCGGGGTGTCCAAGCCGGTGGTCTACGAGCACTTCGGCGGCAAGGAGGGCCTCTACGCCGTCGTCGTCGACCGCGAGCTGCGGGCGCTGACCGATGCCGTGACCGCGTCCCTGACCGCCGGCGGCAGCGACCGCGAGACCATCGAGCGCGCCGCGCTCGCCCTGCTCGACTACATCGAGGACTCGCCCGACGGCTTCCGCATCCTCGTGCGCGATGTCAGCGGCTCGGCGCCGACCGGCACCTATGCGTCACTGCTCTCCGACGTCGCCGCCGAGGTGGCGCACCTGCTCTCCGACGCCTTCGAGCAGCGCGAGCTCGAGAGCCGCTACGCGCCGATGTACGCCCAGATGCTCGTCGGTCTGGTCTCGCTCACCGGTCAGTGGTGGCTCGAGACCCGCACCCCTCCCAAGGATGTCGTCGCGGCGCACATGGTCAACCTCGCGTGGCACGGCCTGTCCGGCCTCTCCGCCCACCTCGAGCCACCCGCCAAGCTTGCAAGACCCTAGGGTCTTGCGGAGTTGGCCCCGCCCAACCCTGCAAAACCCTAGGGTCGTGCGGCCTTGTGGCCCACCGCGAAGACCCGGCGGAAGGCCAGGAGCACGCCGGCGGGTGTGCGCGGGTAGGCAGCGCTGAGCTTGTCGGCATAGGCGGCGAGGAAGGCCGAGCGCTCGTCCTCGTCCTCGAGCACCTCGAGCATCGGGCGCAGCCCGGTGCCGCTCACCCAGTCGAGCACGGGGTTGTCGCTCTCGCCGGCGGGGTCGAGCACGTGCGTGTAGGTCGTCTCCCAGGCGTCGACAGCGAGCCCGTGCACGGCGAGGACCTGCAGGTAGGTCGCCGGGTCGCCGGCGCCGAAGCGCTTGCTCGCGGCCTCGAGCTCGCCGCTGCGCGGGTGGTCGACCGCCGTCTCGCGCATGAGCGCGTGCGTCGGGGCGTCGTAGTTGCCCGGCACCTGCAGGGCGAACCAGCCGTCGGCGGCGAGCGCCTCGACCCATCCCTCGATGAGCGGCAGGTGACGCGGAACCCATTGCAGCGCAGCATTGCTCACGACGACGTCGGGCGCCGCGCCCAGGCTGGCGATGTCCCAGTCGGCGAGGTCGGCCTCGACCCACTCGACGCGCCCGTCGGTGTCGAGGGCGCGCGCCGCGTCGAGCATCTCGACGCTGCTGTCCACCCCGACGACCCGGGCCTGCGGCCACCTCTCGGCGAGAGAGAGGGTCAGCGGGCCGTTGCCGCAGCCGAGGTCGACGACGAGCCCCGGCTCCCGCGCGTCGACGCGCGCCATGAGATCCACGAAGGGTCGGGAGCGTTCGCTCGAGAACTGGCCGTATCGGGTCGGGTCCCAGGTCACCGTCATGTGTGCGTGCCTCCTCGGTCGGGTCCGTGCAGCCTAACCAACGACAGGCCACATGTCTCGACATCAAGATTCATGACCGCAGGTATTCTTGACGGATGAGCAGCCGCCACGACCCGTCCGACGACGTCGACGCCATCGTCGAGGCCTGGCGCCGCGAGCGTCCCGACCTCGACGTCGAGCCGTTGCACGTCTTCTCACGCGTCTCCCGACTGGCCCGGCTGCTCGACCTCGACCGCACGAACGCCTTCGCCCGGCACGAGCTCGAGGGCTGGGAGTTCGACGTGCTCTCCGCGCTGCGCCGCGCCGGCGAGCCCTACCAGCTCTCCCCCGGCCGCCTGGTCCAGGAGACCCTCGTGACCTCGGGGACGATGACCAACCGCATCGACCGCCTCGCCTCGAAGGGCTGGGTCGAGCGCCTCCCCTCACCCACCGACCGCCGCGGCGTCATCGTGCGCCTGACGAAGGGGGGCCAGGCGGCGGTCGACGCCGCGATGGCCGACCTGCTCTCCCGCGAGGGCGAGCTCCTCGACGACATGTCCGCCGACGAGCGCGCCGCGCTCACCCGCGCCCTCAAGCGCCTGCTCGCCCCCTTCGAGGCCTGAGCGGGCGCTCCCTTCGCCCGGCTCAGCCGACGAGCTCGGCGCACTCGAGCCACTCGAGCTCGAGCATCTCCTTCTCCTCCGTGAGCTCCCCGAGCGTGGAGTTGAGCTCCGCCAGCCGGGTGTGGTCGTGCACCGACTCGGCCATCTCGTGGTGCAGCTTGTCCTCACGGGCCGCGAGCTTGGCCAGCTGCTTCTCGATCCGGGCCATCGCCTTGCGCGCCTCACGCTGCGTCGCCGGGTCCACGGTCGGCTCCGCCGATGACGAAGGGGGACCCTCTGCCCCCTTCGCCGCGGTCGCCGTGGCCTGGGCCACCGCGGCACGGGCACCCGTGGTGCCGGCCTGCGCGGCGCGCAGCCGCAGGTACTCGTCGACGCCGCCGGGCACGTGCCGCAGCCGGCCGTCGATGATCGCGTACTGCTGGTCGGTGACCCGCTCGAGCAGGTAGCGGTCGTGGGAGATGACGATGAGCGTGCCCGGCCACGAGTCGAGCAGGTCCTCCATCGCCGCGAGCATGTCGGAGTCGACGTCGTTGGTCGGCTCGTCGAGGGCGATGACATTAGGCTCGTCGAGCAGCAGGAGCAGCAGCTGCAGGCGCCGCTTCTGCCCGCCGGAGAGGTCGTCGACGCGCGCCGACAGGTGCTCGCGCGCGAAGCCCAACCGCTCGAGCAGCTGCGCCGGCGTGTGGTCGCGGCCTTCGATCGTGAAGGTCGTCTTCGTCCGGGCGAGCACCTCGCGCACCCGGTCACCGCCGATCGTCGCCAGCTGGGAGAACTGCTGGTCGAGGAAGCCGAACTTCACCGTCTTGCCGCGCTTGACCCGCCCGCTCGTCGGCGCGATCGTGCCGGCGACGAGCCCGAGGAGGGTCGACTTGCCGGCGCCGTTCGCGCCGAGGATGCCGGTGCGCTCGCCGGGCGCGATCCGCCAGGTGATGTTGCGCAGGACGACCCGGTCGCCGAAGGCCACGCCGGCGTCCTCGAGGTCGATGACGTCCTTGCCCAGGCGCGCGACGGCCATCCGCTGCAGCTCGATCGGGTTGCGCACCGGCGGCACGTCCTCGATGAGCTGGTTGGCCGCGTCGATGCGGAACTTCGGCTTCGAGGTGCGGGCGGGCGCGCCCCGGCGCAGCCAGGCGAGCTCCTTGCGCATGAGGTTCTGCCGCTTCTGCTCGGTCGCGGCGGCGATGCGGTCGCGCTCGACCCGCTGCAGGACATAGGCCGCGTAGCCGCCCTCGAAGGGCTCGACGATGCCATCGTGCACCTCCCAGGTCTCGGTGCACACCTCGTCGAGGAACCACCGGTCGTGGGTGATGACGAGCAGGCCGCCCGTCCCCTTCGGCCAGCGTCCAGAGAGGTGCTGCGCGAGCCAGGCGATGCCCTCGACGTCGAGGTGGTTGGTCGGCTCGTCGAGCGCGATGAGGTCCCACTCGCCGACGAGGAGCGCAGCGAGCGCCACCCGGCGGCGCTGACCGCCGGAGAGCTCACCGACGAGCGCGTCCCACGGCACGTCGGCGACGAGGCCGCCGATGACGTCGCGCACGCGCGCGTCGCCGGCCCACTCGTGCTCGGGCCGGTCGCCGACGATGCTGTGGCCGACGGTCGCGGCCGGGTCGAGGTCGTCGGTCTGGTCGAGGACGCCGAAGCGCACCCCGCCGCGGCGGGTGATCCGGCCGGACTGCGGCTCGATCGTGCCGGCGAGCATGCCGAGCAGGCTCGACTTGCCGTCGCCGTTGCGCCCGACGAGGCCGATCCGGTCGCCCTCCTCGATGCCGAGGCTGACCGAGTCGAAGACGACGCGCGTGGGGTACTCGAGGTGGAGCGACTCCGCTCCCAGCAGGGGTGTGGCCATCAGGTCGTGCGCGCCGTGGGCAGGACCTGGGCGCCGTGGACGGGCCCGGTGGCCCGCAGCACGTCACCGGCGACACCGGAGGCCGTCAGGGCGACGGCGAGGTCGATGGCACCCTCCGCCGACTCGGCGAGGATCGCGACCGTCGGGCCCGAGCCGGAGACGATGGCCGCGAGCGCGCCGAAGCCCATCGCGGCCTCGACGACCTCGCCGATCGCCGGCTGCAGCGCGATCGCGTCGGCCTGCAGGTCGTTGTCGAGCACGGGCGCGAGGGCACTCGGGTCACCGGCCCGCAGCGCGCTCATCAGCGCGGCGCTCGGGGTCGGGTCGTCAAGGGCGGAGCCCGCGGTGCGCTGGTCGAAGGCCGAGTAGACCATCGGCGTCGACAGGCCGCTCGCGGCGGAGGGCACGAAGACCCAGTGGTACGTCCCCTTCGCCAGCACGGCCGTGACCACCTCGCCGCGGCCGGAGCCCACGGCGGTGCCCCCGTGGAGGAGGAAGGGCACGTCGCTGCCGATGCCGGCCGCGATCTCCTCGAGCTCCTCGCGCGCCAGTGCGGTGCCCCACAGCGCATCGCAGGCGACGAGGGCCGCCGCGGCGTCGGCCGAGCCACCGGCCATCCCGCCGGCGACGGGGATCTCCTTGTGGATCGACAGGTGCACCGGCTCCTGACCGCCCGTGTGCTCCGACAGCGCCAGCGCAGCGCGCAGCGCGAGGTTGGACTCGTCGGTCGGCACCTTGTCGGCGTCGCGACCCCGGACCGAGCAGCCCCAGTCGTCGGCGAGCGAGGCGGTGACCTCGTCGTGCAGGCCGACGGCCTGGTAGACGGTCGAGAGCGCGTGGTAGCCGTCGTCGCGCAGCGGCCCGACGAAGAGCTCCAGGTTGACCTTCGCCGGGGCGCGCACGGTGACGGGCGCGGGCGACTCGAGGGCGGAGGTCATGGCGTCACCCTAGCCATGAGTTCCTCGGTGATCCGCGCGAAGGCGAGGACGTCGAGCTGCTCGCCGCGGGTGCGCGGGTCGACACCGGCGGCCAGGAGAGCCGCCTCGGCCACCTCGCCCGACCCCGCAATGGAGCGAAGGGAGGCCCGCAGCGTCTTGCGTCGCTGGGCGAAGGCGGCATCGACGACGGCGAAGACCTGCTCGCGGGTCGCGGCCGTCGTCGGCGGGTCGCGGCGCACGAGGCGCACGAGACCGGAGTCGACATTGGGCACCGGCCAGAAGATCGAGCGGGAGACGCGGCCGGCGAGCCCGACGTCCGTCCACCAGGCGGCCTTGACGCTCGGCACGCCATAGGTCTTGCTGCCCGGGCCCGCGGCGAGGCGCTCGGCGACCTCGAGCTGGACCATGACGAGCACCCGCTCGATGGTCGGGAAGGTCTCGAGGAAGTGCAGGACGACCGGCACCGAGATGTTGTAGGGCAGGTTGGCCACGAGCGCGGTCGGGGGCGGCCCCGGCAGGTCGGTGACCGTCATGGCGTCGGCGTGGACCACCTCGAGGCGCTCCACGGCACCCGGCGCCTCCTCGGCGACGGTCCCGGGCAGGGCGGCGGCGAGCACCGGGTCGACCTCGACGGCCGTGACCCGCCCGGCGGTCTCGAGCAGGGCGAGGGTGAGCGAGCCCAGTCCGGGACCGATCTCGACGACGTGGTCCTGCGCGGTGACCTCGCCGGCGCGCACGATGCGGCGCACGGTGTTGGCGTCGACGACGAAGTTCTGACCCCACTGCTTCGTCGGTCGCACGCCGTGACGCTCGGCGAGCTCGCGGATGCGGGCGGCCCCGAGCAGGCCGGCTGCGCCGCCCTCGGGGTGCGGTGTGGGGTGCTCGCTCGTCATGGGAGTGACTCTATTCATCGAAGGGGGCCGTGCTCGCCACGGCAGCGGTGAGCCCCCGCACCCGGTGTGGGTGGCGGGGGCTCGACCGGCGAGGCGCGATGCTCGCGCCGCGCGGAGGGCGGCTCTGGTCAGGCCGCGTGGGCGCAGCCCCAGGGCTGCAGGCCACGGTCGGCGTAGACGCGGTTGGCCACGGTGATCTGCTCCTCGCGCGAGGCGAGGTCGGCACGCTGCGCGAAGTCCCCGCCGCCGGCACCGAGCCAGGTCTGGATGTCGAACTGCAGGCCGCCGTAGAAGCCGTTGCCGGAGTTGATCGACCAGTTTCCGGTCGACTCGCACTGGGCGATGCGGTCCCACATGTCGGCGCGGGAGAGGTCGAGACCCGAGGTGCTCGCGGTCTTCGACGGGGTCGACGTCGGCTCGGGGCTCGGGGTCGAGGGCTTCGGCGTCGACGTCGCGGTCGGCGTCGGCGTCGGCGTCGGCGTCGGCGTCGTCTTCGGCTTCGGCGTGGAGGTCGCCTTGGGCTTCGGCGCCGGCTTGGGGACCGGGCGGGCCTTGGTGCCCTGCAGGATGATGCGGTCGACGGGCTCGGCCGTCACCTTGACCATCGTCTGGCGCGAGTAGACGACCTCGCCGTTCTTCTTCGACACCCGGTAGGTGATCGTCCGGGAGCCGGCGCGGCCCTCCTGCTGGAGCTTGGTCTCGCCCTCGTAGAGCGAGCTGTCCTTCTTGACCACGGTCTCGTAGGGGATGACCTCGGTCCGGGTGTCGCCGGTGCGGTTGACCCGGTCGAGGCGGATCGTCATGCCATCGGTGACACGGGACTTCGCGCCGGGCTTGATGAGGTCGTTGCCGTCGTAGCGGACCTCGGCCTGGGTCAGGGCGTCCTCGACGGTCGTCGCGGTGACGGTCGCGGTCGAGCGCTTGCCCCCGACGAGGAGCTTGACCTGCTTCGGGGTGCTCACCCGCAGGTCGAGGCCCTTGCGGCCGATGGTCTGGCTGCGCGAGGCGCTGAGGATGGCGCCGTCGCCGTTGCGGATCCCGAGCTGCTGGAGCGCCTCGCCGACGGTGGAGGCCGTCGTCCAGTACTCGCGCTCCTTGCCGTCGACCGTGACGGTCAGCTTGCGGCCGTAGCGCACCACGATGGTCTGGCCGTCGTCCACGGGGCTCTCGGCCGACGGCGTGACGACGTCGTGGGGGCCGAGCTCGACGCCCTGCTTCTCCAGGACGTCACCGACGGTGCCGCCGAAGGCGTGGACGGTGGACTTCTCGCCGTCGACCGACAGGGCGACGGACTTGTCCATGACGACGACGCCAGACACGCCGAGGGCCAGGGCGCCGACGACGCCGGCCTGGGTGATGCGGCGGATCGCAGGTGAACTCACAGTGCTCCGATGTTTGAACTTCCCGGGCACCGGTGGGTCCGCACACGGGGGCCCAAGGGATGGCGGGCACCTGTGTCAGCGAAAGAGATCAGGGGAAACCGGCCCCGGCCAACAGCCGACCACCTTGCCTGACACATCAACCGTAGGTCAATTTTTGATAACGGCACGCGACGAGCGTCACGCCCAGGGGCCGTAGACCCGCTCGCTGTTGGCCGAGATCGCCGCGCACATCGTCGGCACGTCGACGCCCAGCGTGCGGGCCATGACGCGCACCGTGTGCGGCAGCAGATAGGGGGCATTGGCCCGCCCGCGCTCGGGCGTCGGGGTCAGGTAGGGCGCGTCCGTCTCGGCGAGCACCTGCTCGATCGGCGCGTGGGCCAGCGCCTCGCGCAGCCCGCCGGCACTCTTGAAGGTGAGCGTCCCGGCGAAGGAGAGCAGGTAGCCGCGCTCGACGCACTCGCGCGCCATCGCGAGGTCTCCGCTGAAGCAGTGCAGCACCGTCGTCTCCGGCGCGCCCTCCTCGGCGAGGATGCGCAGGACGTCGTCGTGGCTGTCACGGTCGTGGATCTGCAGCGCCTTGCCGGTGCGCTTGGCCAGGTCGATGTGCCAGCGGAAGGACTCCTGCTGCACCGCGTGCCCCTCGGGGCCGGTGCGGAAGTAGTCGAGGCCGCTCTCGCCGATGGCCCGCACCCGCGGGTGCGCGGCCAGACGCTCGATCTCGTCCCACGCGGACTGGAGCTCTCCAGCCTCCGCCAGCGCGGGAATCTCGTTGGGGTGCAAGGCAACTGCGCCGAGCATCGATGGGTGCCGGTCGACCTGGTCGACGGTGAAGCGGGCGCTCTCGAGGTCGCACCCGACCTGCACCACCCGGTCCACGCCCACGGACGCAGCGCTCGCCAGAGCCGCGGCGACGTCGTCCGTGGACCGCTGCTCGCCCCCTTCGGGAGCGATCGCATCGGCGACGTCACGACGACGGACGTCGAGGTGTGTGTGGTTGTCGACGACCGCGACCGGCAGCGGGTCCGGGTGCGGCGCGACGCCCTCGCGATCCGCCATCAGCCCTCCCCCGACATGGCCGCACGCTCCGTGGCGACGACCTCCTCGGGGTCGAGCTTGACGAAGACCGGGCTCGGCTTGGCGATCGCCGTGCCGACCGTCACCGGCGTCGGCTCCCAGCGCGGGAAGCCCGAGTAGTCGCCGGTGATCACGGGATAGCCGGGGCCACCGTCGAGGTCCTCGACGTCCGCGACGTGCGGCATCGGGACGAACTGCCCGTCGCCACCGAGGACGGCGTCGACCCGGTTGGCCGCGTGCGGGAGGAAGGGCGCGAGGAGCAGGTTGCAGTCGCTGACGCACTGGGTGAGCGTGTGCAGCACCGTCGCCAGCCGCTCACGCTGGTCATCGCCCTTGAGCCGGAAGGGCTCGGTGTCGGTGACGTACTTGTTGACATCGCCGACGACCCGCATGACCTCGCCCAGCGCGGCCTTCTGCCGGTGCCGCTGGAGCAGCCCGCCTACCTCGGCGAAGGACCCAGCGACCCGCGCGAGCACCGCCCGGTCGACGTCCTCCAGCTGCCCCGGCTGCGGGATCTCACCGAAGTTCTTGGCAACCATCGAGGCGGTGCGGTTGACGAGGTTGCCCCAGCCGGCGACGAGCTCGGAGTTGTTGCGCTGGACGAAGTCCGGCCAGGTGAAGTCGGCATCCTGGTTCTCCGGGCCCGCGGCGCAGATGAAGTAGCGCAGCGGGTCGGGGCCGTATGCCTCGAGGACGTGCCGCACGCCGATGACGTGGCCGCGGCTGGAGGAGAACTGCCGGCTCTCCATCGTGAGGAACTCGCTCGAGACGACCTCGGTCGGGAGGTTGAGCTCACCCATCGGGCCGGGCTCGCCCCCCTTCGCGCCCTTGCCGGAGTACGCGAGCAGCTCCGCGGGCCAGATCTGGCTGTGGAAGGTGATGTTGTCCTTGCCCATGAAGTAGTAGGACAGCGCCTCCGGGTCGTTCCACCACTCGCGCCAGCGCTCCGGCTCGCCCTGGCGGCGCGCCCACTCGATCGACGCCGACAGGTAGCCGATGACGGCGTCGAACCACACGTAGAAGCGCTTCGTCGGGTACTTCGTCGCCAGCTCGCCCGGCAGCGGGATGCCCCAGTCGATGTCACGGGTCATCGCGCGCGGCCGGATGTCGTCGAGGATGTTGAGGCTGAAGCGGATGACATTGGGCCGCCACGTGCCGGTCGCCTCACGACCCTCGAGGTACTCGCGCAGCGCGTCGGCGAGCGCCGGCAGGTCGAGGAAGAAGTGCTCCGTCTCGCCGAACTGCGGCGTCGACCCGTCGATCTTGCTCCGGGGGTCCTTGAGGTCGCTCGGCTCGAGCTGGTTGCCGCAGTTGTCGCACTGGTCGCCGCGGGCGTCCTCGTAGCCGCAGATGGGACAGGTGCCCTCGATGTAGCGGTCGGGCAGCGTACGGCCGGTGCGGGTGTCGAGCGCGACCTGCTGGGTCTGCTCGATGAAGTAGCCGTTGGCCCGGCACTGCTCGAAGAGGTCCTGGACGACCTGGTAGTGGTTGCGCGCGGTCGTGCGCGTGTAGAGGTCGTAGGAGCAGCCGAGGTCGGCGAGCTCGTGGGCGATCGTCGCGTGGTGCGCGTCGACGAGCTCGCGGGCGGTCGTGCCCTGCTTGTCGGCGAGCACGAGGATCGGCGTGCCGTGCTCGTCGGAGCCGCTCACCATGAGCACGTCGTGCCCCGCCATGCGCATGTACCGGCTGAAGACGTCAGAGGGGACCCCGAAGCCGGCGACGTGGCCGAGGTGGCGGGGACCGTTGGCGTAGGGCCAGGCGACGGCGGAGAGAACCTTCATGCGCCTCATCCTAGGTTCCCCTTCGGCGCCCGCCATCGGCGCTAGCCTGCGCAGGACGAAGGGCGTGACCGTCACGCTGCGAGAGGTGTCGCCGATGATCGCCGCACTCACGGGGATGGGCCTGAGCGCCGCCGCCGGGCTCAACGCCTACATCCCCTTCCTCGTCGTCGCCCTCCTCGCGCGCTTCACCGACGTCTTCACCCTGCCCGTGGGCTTCGAGTGGCTGGAGTCGTGGTGGGCCATCGGCATCGGCGCCGTCCTGCTGCTCGCCGAGGTCACCCTCGACAAGGTGCCGGCGATCGACAGCATCAACGACGCGGTCCAGAGCTTCATCCGCCCCGGCATGGGCGGGCTCATGGGCGCGGCCACAGCGGGCGCGAGCAGTCTCGACGAGTCGACGTGGATGCAGGAGCACGCGTGGGTCGGGGTCGTCCTGGGCATCGTCGTCGCCGGCCTGGTCCACTCCGGCAAGGCGGCGGCGCGACCGGTCATCAATGCCGGAACCGCGGGCATCGGCGCCCCGGTCGTCTCCAGCGCGGAGGACGGGGCGTCCTTCGGCATCGCCCTCGTCGCGATCTTCGTGCCGGTGCTCGTGATCCTCGTGCTCATCGCCCTGGCGGCGATGCTCATCTGGGTCCTCACCGCGTGGCGACGCCTGCGCCGCCGCCGGCAGGCGCGTCCGGCCACCTGACCCGCGCGCACGACCTCGCGGGCGCGCGACGCCCGGGCTGGCCGGGAGTCAGGCCGGCAGGAAGGCCTCGATGATCCGCCGGCCGACCTCGCGGACAAAGGGCTCACGCTCCCCCACCGGTCGGGTGAGCGCCGCCGTGAGCACGCCCTCCATCGCGGCGATGACCGCCTGGGCGGACGTCTCGACGTCACGGACCTCGGCGAGGGTGAGGATCTGACGGACGATCCCGTCGACCCGGTCGCGCGCGGGCGCCATGGCGGCCGCGATCTCCGGCTGGCGCGAGGCCTCCTGGGTCAGCTCCGCCTTGGCCATCCAGGCCTCCGGCTCGCGCAGCCACGACGCGAAGAGGTCGAGCGCGTGGTCGACGAGCGTCGCGTCGTCCTCCCCCGCCTGCTGCTGGCGGCTCAGCTCCTCGACGCTGTCGATGAGGCCCGCTGCGATGAACTCCGTGAGAGCGGTGACCAGGGCCATCCGGGTGCGCAGGTAGCCCGACGTGCTCCCCAACGGCAGACCGGCCTCCGCGTCGACCGCCCGGTGGGTCAGCCCCCGCATCCCTCCGGCCGCGACGACTCGCGTCGCCGACTCGAGGATCAGCTGCATGCGGGGCGAGAGCTCCGGCGTGGCGTTGACGCTCATTCGGCTCACGGTACCCGCTCGCCGGGCGACGCCGAGCAGGTGCGGCGACCCGCCGGCACCGACTTGACGAGCCTCTTCTACGGGTGTAGTTTTTCAACTGTCTTCAACAGATGTAGAAGGGAATTGGACACCATGAGCATTGCCACCATCTCCGGCTTCGTCACCGCCGCCCTCGTCCTCGTGGGCATCGCGCTGGCGGTCCTGCTCGTCTCGGTCGGCGTCGCTGCCTTCCAGTTCTTCGCGGAGAACCGCCCCGTCCGCGTCGCCCGCCACGAGAGCATCCCGACGTACTACCGTCACGTCGCCTTCGGCTGATCCGGCTGATCGAAGGGGGACCAGCGCGGCTCCCCCTTCGCCTCCCATGCCCGCGGTCCACGCCGGCGACGACGCCACGGACCGCGCGCCTACGCTGGGGCCATGGCCCCGGCCCCCGACCTGCTCCCCCGCCGCACGGCGCTCACCGAGACGGCCCTCGTCCTGGGTGTCTCGCTCGGCGCCTCGGCGCTGTGGTCGGCCCTGTCGCTGCTGCGCAAGCTCACCGCCGACGAGGGGCTCTCCGGGCAGGTGACCTCGATGAACCAGTCGGTCACCCCCGACCAGCCCTGGCTCGACCTGACCCACCAGCTCGTCGGCATCGGCCTGGCCCTCGTGCCGGTCGCGCTGGCCCTGCACCTGCTGGCTCGGCAGCACCCGCACCCCGCGCGTCTCGTCGGCCTCGACGGGCGCGCCCCGGCACGTGACCTCCTCCAGGGCATGGCCCTCGCCGCCACCATCGGCATCCCCGGCCTCGGGCTCTACCTGCTCGCCCGCGCCCTCGACCTCAACACGACGATCGCCGCCTCCGACCTCGGTCAGGCCTGGTGGACGATCCCGGTCCTGGTCCTCGCGGCGGGTCAGAACGCGGTGCTCGAGGAGGTCGTCATGGTCGGCTACCTCTTCACCCGGTGGCGTGAGGCCGGCTGGAGCCCCGTGACGATCGTCGTCGTCAGCGCGCTCGTCCGGGGCAGCTACCACCTCTACCAGGGGCTGGGTGGCTTCGTCGGCAACATCGCGATGGGCCTGCTGCTCGGCGCCGTCTACCTGCGGGTGCGCCGGGTCATGCCCTTGGTCATGGCCCACTGGGTCATCGACGTCGTCGCCTTCGTCGGCTATGCCCTGCTCGTCACCCGCGTCGGGTGGCTGTGACCCTCACAGGTCGCCGTCGTCGAGCTCCTTGACGGACTTCGCCCCGGCGGGTCGCGTGTAGTCCTCGTCGGTCGACCCCCACTTGCTGAACTTCAGCGTCGTGCGGTCCGGGAAGCGGCCGTAGGTCATCTCGAGCAGCTTCGTCGGCGACCCGGTCGTCATGTAGACCTGCCGTTGCCCGGCATTGCTGCCCTGGTTCCCGCTGACCCGGTTGAGCTGGACGAGGTGCACCCACTCCCCGTCGAGGGCGACCGTGCTCGCCGGGCTGTAGCGGGCGTCGATGGGGGTGAGCCCCTCGCCGAAGAAGCTGCTCTTGATCAGCCGATAGGGCTTGAAGACCTCGATCGCGGAGCGCTCCCGCGGGATCTGCACCCACTGCCCGACCCGCTTGCGCATGGGGCTCGCCCGGCGCACCCCCCGGGTGTCGAGCCAGGCCTTGTCGACCTTGACGTAGTGCTCCATCCCGATGACGACGCTCTCGAGCTTCCCGCCGCCCTCGAGGGTCACCGTGCTGTGCGACTTGCCGCCGTCGGCATTCTGCTGCGTGACACCACCGGTCGACCCCTCGGACACGATGCTCATCTGCAGGTCGCGCTCGGCGTCGTGCAGGGTGCCGGTGATCGTGACGCTGGACGACGCACTCGCATAGGAGCGCATCGCGTCGATGAGCGTCTCCGGGCCGGGCGTCGCCGGGCGCGTCCCCGACGGGGTCGCGCCGACCGCCGTCGTGGCGGCGGTGCTGGGCTCCGTCGTCGAGGTCGTCTCGAGCGGCACCTGGCTCGTGCTCGACGACGAAGGGGAGGCCCCCTCCCCTTCGAGGTCGCACCCGGTCAGGGACAGCGCGACGGCGCCGGCCAGCAGGATGCTGGCCCGGCGCCGTCGGCCGTGGTCACACAGGCTCACAACCAACGATCCCCTCATCGTCGGCGGCCTCGGGCTCAGAGAGCGCCGCGGGCCGCCTTGCGCAGGTCGGAGTTGAGCGTGCTGATGACGTCGAGCGGGATCTCCTTGGGGCATGCCGCGGCGCACTCGCCGATGTTGGTGCACCCGCCGAAGCCCTCGAGGTCGTGCGTCTCGAGCATCTTGACGACCCGGCCGCCGCGCTCGGGCTGACCCTGCGGCAGCTCACCCAGGTGGGTGACCTTGGCGCCGAGGAAGAGCATGCCCGAGGCATTGGGGCAGGCAGCGACGCAGGCGCCGCAGCCGATGCACTTGGCCGAGTCGAAGGCCCGGTCCGCGTGGTCCTTGGGGACCGGCACCGAGTGCGCCTCGGGGGCGGCACCCGTGTTGACCGAGATGTAGCCGCCGGACTGGATGATCCGGTCGAAGGCGCTGCGGTCGACGACGAGGTCACGCACGACCGGGAAGGCGTTGGCACGCCACGGCTCGACGGTGATGGTCTCGCCGCTGCGGAAGGAGCGCATGTGCAGCTGGCAGGTGGTCGTCCGCTCGGGGCCGTGGGCCTCGCCGGAGATCATCAGGCCGCACATGCCGCAGATGCCCTCGCGGCAGTCGCTGTCGAAGGCCACCGGCTCGGTGCCCTCGGCGATGAGCTGCTCGTTGAGGACGTCGAGCATCTCGAGGAAGGACATGTCCGGGGAGATGTCCTTCACCTGGTAGGTGACGAGTTCACCCTTCGCCGTGGGCCCGGCCTGGCGCCAGATCTTGAGGGTCAGTTCCATGCTCACTTGTAGCTCCGCTGCTTCAGCTCGATGAACTTGTAGTTCAGGTCTTCCTTGTGCAGGACGGGTGCGTCGTCGCCGAACTCCCAGGCGGCGACGTAGGCGAACTCGTCGTCGTGACGCAGCGCCTCGCCGTCCTCGGTCTGCGACTCGGCGCGGAAGTGGCCGCCGCAGGACTCGCGACGGTGCAGCGCGTCGATGCACATGAGCTCACCGAGCTCGAGGAAGTCGGCGACGCGGCCGGCCTTCTCGAGGCTCTGGTTGAGGGTGTCGGCCTCGCCCAGGACCCGGACATTGGTCCAGAACTCCTGCTTGAGGTCCCGGATGAGGCCGATGGCCTTGCGCAGGCCCGCGTCGGTCCGCTCCATGCCGCAGTACTCCCACATGATGCGGCCGAGCTCCCGGTGGAAGGAGTCGACGCTGCGCTCACCGTTGATCGAGAGGAACTTCTCGATCCGGTCGGTCACCGCCGCCTTGGCCTCGACGACCGCCGGGTGGTCCTCGGAGATCTTCTCGAAGGGCCCCTTGGCGAGGTAGCTGCGCACCGTGTTGGGCAGGACGAAGTAGCCATCGGCGAGGCACTGCATGAGCGACGACGCGCCCAGGCGGTTGGCGCCGTGGTCGGAGAAGTTGGCCTCACCGATCGCGTACAGGCCCGGGATCGAGGTCTGCAGATCGTAGTCGACCCACAGGCCGCCCATCGTGTAGTGCACGGCGGGGTAGATGCGCATCGGCACCTCGTAGGGGTTCTCCCCCGTGATCCGCGCGTACATGTCGAAGAGGTTGCCGTACTTCTCCTCGACGGTCTCGCGGCCCATGCGCTCGATGGCGGCGGCGAAGTCGAGGTAGACACCGCGGCGCATCTGGCGCTTGTTGCCGTCCTGGTCGACCTCGTCGACGAGCGGGCCGACGCCGCGGCCCTCGTCGCACATGTTCTTCGCCTGGCGGGAGGCGATGTCACGGGGCACGAGGTTGCCGAAGGCCGGGTAGATCCGCTCGAGGTAGTAGTCGCGGTCCTCCTCGGGGATCTCGCGCGGGTCCTTGTCGCAGTCCTCGGCCTTCTTGGGCACCCAGATGCGACCGTCGTTGCGCAGCGACTCTGACATCAGGGTCAGCTTCGACTGGTGGTCGCCGGAGACCGGGATGCACGTCGGGTGGATCTGCGTGTAGCAGGGGTTGCCGAAGTAGGCGCCCTTGCGGTGGGCCCGCCACGCGGCGGTGACGTTGCAGCCCATCGCGTTGGTGGAGAGGAAGAAGACGTTGCCGTAGCCACCCGTCGCGAGGACGACGACGTCGGCGAGGTGGGTCTCTATCTCGCCCGTGACCATGTCGCGCGCGATGATGCCGCGGGCCACGCCCTCGACGAGGACGACCTCGAGCATCTCGTGGCGGCTGTACTCCGTGACGGTGCCCTTGGCGACCTGGCGCTCCATGGCCTGGTAGGCACCGATGAGCAGCTGCTGGCCGGTCTGGCCCGCGGCGTAGAAGGTGCGGGCGACCTGGACGCCACCGAAGGAGCGGTTGTCGAGCAGACCGCCGTACTCACGGGCGAAGGGGACACCCTGCGCCACGCACTGGTCGATGATGTTGGTGCTCACCTCGGCCAGTCGGTAGACGTTGGTCTCGCGGCTGCGGTAGTCACCGCCCTTGACCGTGTCGTAGAAGAGTCGGTAGGTCGAGTCGCCGTCGTCGTTGTAGTTCTTCGCGGCGTTGATGCCACCCTGCGCGGCGATCGAGTGCGCGCGGCGGGCGCTGTCCTGGTAGAAGAAGCTCTTGACGTTGTAGCCGGCCTCTCCCATCGTCGCGGCGGCCGAGGCACCCGCGAGGCCGGTGCCGACGATGATGACGTCGAGCTTGCGACGGTTGGCGGGGTTGACCAGCGCGTTGTCGAACTTGTGCTGGGTCCACATCGTCTCGATGGGCTGGTCGGGCGCCTTGGCGTCCGCGATCGGGGCGCCCTCGGTGAAGTACTCGCTGAGCGTGTCAGTCATGTGTTCGTTGCTCCTGCTCAGAGGCTGTCGATGAAGATGTAGACCGGCGGGATCAGGAAGCCGACGACGATGACCGCCGCGAGCACCGTCCCGATCGCACGGGCGCGGGCACGGGCGACCGCGGTGCGGTTGAGGCCCAGCGTCTGCGACGCGCTGTAGACGCCGTGGTAGAGGTGCATCCCCAGTGCCACCATCGCCAGGACGTAGATGAGCAGGACCCACCACATCGCGAAGGCCGCGCTGATCATCACGTAGGGCGACTCCTTGATCGCCTCCGCGCTCGTGCCGGACCCGTAGAGGTTCGGCTTGACGATCGTGAACTGGATGAGGTGGAAGATCACGAAGATGAAGAGCGCCAGACCGCCCCAGCGCATCGTGCGCGAGGCCATGGTCGACGACAGGTTCTTCTTCACCTGGTACTTGACCGGCCGGGCGGCGTTGTTGCGACCGATGAGCTTGAGCGCCGCGTAGACGTGGCCGACGAGCGCGAGGATCAGCACGACCCGAATGACCCACAGCAGACCCGAGTACGGGAGCATCGGCTCACCGAAGGTGCGCAGGTGGTGGGCGTACTCGTCGAACGCCTCCTGCCCGGCCAGCGCCTTGAGGTTGCCGTACATGTGCAACAGGACGTACAGGAGGAAGATGACGCCGGTGCCCGCCATGAGGAACTTCAGCCCGATGGAGGAGGACGCCACCCCCTTCTTCTTCGCGGGGAGGGTCGTAGTAGCCACGGGCTCAAGGTACCGCCTTGTGAGCGCCGACACGCACCCGGGTACGCCTCTCGCGGTGTGATGTGGCCCCGGTTACCGTCACGTAATAGACAACAGAAATGTCCCGGAATTCCGGGCCTGAGCGAGAGGTGGACCCATGGACGACGCACCCCCGCAGACCCTCGTGTCCGCGACGACCCCGCGCGGTGAGATCGCGCTTCGGGAGCGTCCGCACCCGGACGGCCGCGGGTCGCTCGTCCACGAGCTCGTCGTCGCCGGCGTCTTCGCGATGGACAGCCTCGACACCTCGACCGAGGCGGCTCTCGCGCTCGAGTCCCTCACCCGCACCGACTCCCCCGAGCGGGTGCTCGTGGGCGGGCTCGGGCTGGGCTTCACGACGTGGCAGGTCCTCAAGGACAAGCGCGTGCGCCACGTCGACGTCGTCGAGATCGAGACCGACCTCGTCGAGTGGGCCCGCCTCGGCCTCGCGCCGACGCTCGGCCTCGTGGCCAGACACCCCCGGGTGAGCGTCCACGCCGGCGACGTCGCACCGGTCCTGCGTGGGCAGGCGACCCCCGTCGGTCCGTGGGACCTCGTGCTGCTCGACGTCGACAACGGCCCGAGCTTCCTCGTCCACGAGGGCAACGAGCGCATCTACTCCCCCGACGCCCTGCGCGCCGCCCTCGACCAGGTCGCCCCCGGCGGCACCCTCGCCATCTGGGCGGCCCAGCGCGAGCCCGACCTCCGCGCAGCGCTGGAGCCCCTCGGCACCACCGAGGAGGTCCTCCTCGACGTCGAGCGCGAAGGGCGCACCCTCACCTACGCCCTCTACCTCACCCGCCCCTGACCCGCCCCTCGTTGGGGACCGGGCGCGGGAAGGGGGCTTCGCTGGGCCGAAGTCCTTCGTGGTCGCGTGGCCCGGTTGTCGTGCTCGACTTCGGCTTGATTCGCTCAGCCCCCTCCCCGCGCCTCGTCCCGTGTCAGCCGGGATCAACGGAGCTGGCCGAGCAATTGCGCGGTCATCTCCAGATTTCTCGGCCCGGTCAGGTTTTCCGGGCCATCAGCGGGCTTCCCGGCCACACGTGCACGCAGGCCTCGACGGCGTTGATGTCACCTGGCAGGGGGCCCTTCGAGGCGGTCGCTGCGCGACCTTCCTCAGGAGGCGTGGGGAGACGACGCCGGGACGGGAGGTGGGGCCCGGCGACGGAGGCAGGGCAGGCCGGGAGATGGGTCCGGCGCGAATCAAGGAAAAGTCCGGACTGTGCACCCGCGAGAGTTCCCGCGCGGACCGGTCCGGACTTTTCCCCAGCGCCGGGCCCATCTCCCGGCCGGCACCCAACCCCGAATCCCGGCCGGCACCCGACACTCGCTCAGCCGGCGGCGGCCGCCTTGGCAGCGGCGGGCAGTGCGGTGCGGATCGTGTCGAGGGCCTCGGCGTCGAGGGCGTCGGAGACGAACCACACCTCGAAGGCGCTCGGCGGCAGGTGCACGCCGCCATCGAGCATCGCGTGGAAGAAGCGCCCGTAGGCGGCCGTGTCCTGGTCCTGCGCGTCGGCGAAGGAGCGCACCGGCTCGTCGCGGAAGAAGATCGAGAACATCGAGCCGGCCCACTGGACGGTGTGCGCGACGCCTTCGGCGGACAGGGCGGCGGAGGCGGCGTCGGCGATGGTGCCGGCCGTCGTCTCGAGCCGGGGGTAGAGCTCCTCGGTGCACGCGCGCAGGGTCGCCAGGCCGGCGGCGGTCGCGACGGGGTTACCCGACAGGGTGCCGGCCTGGTAGACGGGGCCGTCGGGCGCGAGCCGCGCCATGAGGTCGGCGCGGCCGCCGAAGGCCGCGGCCGGGAAGCCACCGCCCATGACCTTGCCGAAGGTGAAGAGGTCGGGGGCGCCGCTCGGGTACCCACCGGCGTGGGCGCCCTGCGCGGAGGTCTCGAGGCCGTACCAGCCGGAGCGGCTCGCGCGGAACCCGGTCATCACCTCGTCGCTGATGAGCAGCGCGCCGTGCGTCGCGGTGATCTTGCGCAGTGCCTCGGTGAAGCCGGGCGCCGGCGGCACGACGCCCATGTTGCCCGGGGATGCCTCGGTGATGACCGCCGCGATCTCCTCGCCGCGCACCGCGAAGAGCTCCTCGAGGGCGCCGAGGTCGTTGTAGGGCAGGACAACGGTCTCGCCGGCGGCCGAGGCCGGCACCCCTGCCGAGTCGGGCAGGGCGAAGGTCGCGACGCCCGAGCCGGCCTGTGCGAGAAGGGCGTCCACGTGGCCGTGGTAGCAGCCGGCGAACTTCACGACGACCGATCGTCCGGTCGCACCACGTGCCAGGCGAAGGGCGGACATCGTCGCCTCGGTCCCCGAGGAGACGAGCCGCACCTGCTCCAGCGGGGCGACCCGGTCGACGATCTCCTCGGCGAGGGCCACCTCGTTCTCGCTCGGGGTGCCGAAGGAGAAGCCCTTGGCCGCCGCCTGCGTCACCGCGTCGAGGACGTCGGGGTGGGCGTGACCGAGGATCATCGGGCCCCACGAGCAGATGAGGTCGACGTAGCGGTTGCCGTCGACGTCGGTGAGCCAGGCTCCCTTCGCCTGGTCGATGAAGCGCGGCACCCCGCCGACGCCGCGGAAGGCCCGGACCGGCGAGTTGACCCCACCCGGGATCACCTCGCGCGCGCGGTCGAAGAGTGCCTGGGATGCGGTCGTGGAGGACGTCATGCGCCCAGTCTCCCAAACCCCACCCGCACGCTCCCGGACGAGGTAGCGCGCCACCACCCCCGCGTTCCCTGAGGAGGTTGCGCACCAACCGTCTCGAAGGGTCAGTCGTCGAGCCCGATCTCGTGGTGCTGCGGCGCCATCTGATCGCGCAGCGCGGCCATGGCGCCCCCGAGAGCGGCGAACTGCTCGGGCGTCAGGACGTCGACGAGGTGACGGCGCACCGAGGCGACGTGCTGCTCGGCGATGCTCTCGAGGGCCTCGCGCCCCGCGTCGGTCAGCGAGATCTCGACGCCACGACGGTCGTCGGTCGACCGGCACCGCTCGACCCAGCCACGCTTCTCGAGGCGGGCCGCGGTGTGCGTCACGCGCGAGCGCGACTGGATGATGTCGTCGGCCAGGCGCGACATGCGAGTGCGCTGGTCGGGCGACTCCGAGAGCATCGACAGCAGCTCGTACTCGGTGAGCTGGATCCCGAGCGGCGCGAGGTCGTCGACGAGCGCCCGCTCGAGCAGACGCGAACCGCGTAGGTAGGCACGCCAGTGCTTCTGCTGGTCGTCGTCGAGCCAGACCTCGTCCATCACAGCCGCCCGGCGAGCTCGAGGGCGAAGTACGTGAGGACGATCTGGGCGCCCGCCCGCTTGATGTGCAGCACCGACTCCATGACCGCGGCATCGCGGTCGATCCAGCCACGCTCGACGGCCGCGACGATCTGCGCGTACTCGCCGGAGATCTGGTAGGCCGCGACGGGCACAGGCGAGACCTCGGCGGCCGCGGCGATGACGTCGAGGTGCGGCTGCGCCGGCTTGACCATGATGATGTCGGCGCCCTCGGCGAGGTCGAGCTCGATCTCGCGCAGCGCCTCGGTCGCATTGGCCGGGTCCTGCTGGTAGGTCGCGCGGTCGCCGCTCAGCGAGGACTGCACGGCCTCGCGGAAGGGTCCGTAGAGCGCCGAGGTGTACTTCGCCGCATAGGCCAGCACGAGGGTGTCGCTGTGGCCGGCCGCGTCGAGCGCGGCGCGGACGTGGGCGACCTGGCCGTCCATCATCCCGGACAGGCCGAGGACGTGGGAGCCAGCCTCCGCCTGTGCGAGGGCCATGTCGGCGTAGCGCTCGAGGGTCGCGTCGTTGTCGACGACGCTGCGCCCGTCGAGGGTCGTCGTGAGCACGCCGCAGTGACCGTGGTCGGTGAACTCGTCCAGGCACAGGTCGGTCATGACGACGAGCCGGTCGCCGACGGCATCGACGACGGCGCGGGTGGCGATGTTGAGGATCCCCTGCGGGTCGTCGGCGCCGGAACCGCGGGCGTCCTTGGCCTCCGGCACGCCGAAGAGCATGATCCCGCCGATGCCCGCCTCGACGCAGGCGCGGGCCTCGTCGACGAGCGACTCGAGGGTGTGCTGGACGACGCCCGGCATCGAGGTGATCTCTACCGGCGCGTCGATGCCCTCGCGGACGAAGACCGGCAGGACGAGGTCGGCCGGGTGCACCCGGGTCTGCGCCACGAGACGACGAAGGGGGATGCTCCCCCGCAGTCGTCGCGGCCGGACGACGGGCCCGGTCACCCCTTCGCCTTCCGCCGGGCGGTGGACTTCTTGCGCCGCTGGCTGGGTCGCATGGGCTCCTCGCCGGACTCGGCCGCCGCAGCGGCGAGCTCGCGGCCGTGCTCGGCCAGGGCCTCGACGAGGCTGTCGCCGGTGGCCTCGGGGGCGAGGACGTCGACCCGCAGGCCGGCCTCCTCGGCGGTCTTGGCCGTGGCCGGCCCGATGCAGGCGATGACCGTCGACGGGTGCGGCTTGCCGGCGATGCCGACGAGGTTGCGCACCGTCGAGGAGGAGGTGAAGACGACGGCGTCGAAGGCGCCCTGCTTGATGGCGTCGCGCACCGGCGCCGGCGGCGGGGTCGCCCGGACGGTGCGGTAGGCGGTGACGTCGTCGACCTGCCAGCCCATGTCCTGCAGACCGGCGACGAGGGTGTCGGTCGCGATGTCGGCGCGGGGCAGGAAGACGCGGTCGATGGGGTCGAGGACCTCGTCGTAGGGAGGCCACTCCTCGAGGAGGCCGCGGGCGGACATCTCGCCGGTCGGCACGAGGTCGGGCTCCAGGCCCCACTCGCGCAGGGCGTCGGCCGTCACGCCGCCGACGGCGGCGATCTTGAGGCCGGAGAAGGCGCGGGCGTCGAGGCCGAACTCCTCGAACTTCTCCCGGATCGCCTTGACCGCGTTGACCGAGGTGAAGCCGATCCACTGGTAGCGACCGGTGACGAGGCCGCGGACGGCCCGCTCCACGGCCTGCGGGGTGCGCGGCGGCTCGACGCTGATCGTCGGGACGACCTCGCTCGTCGCGCCGTGGCCGAGCAGCTGCTTGGTCATCGGGCCGGCCTGGTCCTTGGTGCGCGGGATGAGCACGCGCCAGCCGTAGAGCGGCTTGGTCTCGAACCACGAGAGGGCCTCGCGCATGGCCACGGTCGAGCCGATGACCGCGAGGATCGGCTCCTCGAGATCGTGCAGCGCGTCGGCGGCCTCCTCGAGCGTCGTCTGGCGGGTGGCCTGCTGCGTCGTCGTGCCGCCCCGGGTCAGCGCGACGGGGGTGTCTGCGGCGCGGCCGGCGGCGACGAGCTCGCCGAAGGCGGGCCCGAGGTGCTCGGGCAGCCCGAGGAGCACGAGGGTGATGTCGTCGGAGACCGAGGCCGACAGGTCGGCACGCTTCGCACCGCTCAGGCTGATGACGTGCAGGGCACCGGTCCCCCGCGCCGTGAGGGGCACTCCGGCGTACGTCGGCACGGCGCTCACCGAGGAGACGCCCGGCACGACGTCGAAGTCGATGCCCGCCTTGACCAGGGCCTGCGCCTCCTCGGCGAGGCCGTTGAAGGTCGCCGGGTCGCCGTCCATGAGTCGCACGACGAGCCCGCCCTTGTGCGCCTTGGCCGTCTTGACGACGAGCTTGGCGCGCGAGGCGTGGGTCAGCTGCTGACCGTGTTCGCCGTGGCTGGCGTCGACGACCTCGACCTCGTCGGTCGTCATCGAGGCGACGATCGCCTCGTTGGTCAGCTGGTCGGTGATCACCGCGTCCGCGCGCCCGAGCAGGTCGACGGCGGCGACGGTCATGAGTGACGCGTCACCCGGTCCGGCGCCGACGAAGGCGACGCGGGCCGGCCGGCGAGCGGCGGTGGTGGCGGCGGTGGCAGTGCGCTGGGGGGTCACTGGGCATGCTCCGAAGCGGTCGTGGGGTGGGTGGCGGACAGGTCGGCGATGGCGGGCGCGCCATCGGCGACGAGGGTGCGGGCGAGGCTGCGGCCGAGGTCCTCGGCCTGCTCGAGGGGGCCGGTTGCCGACCGACGCAGGTCGGCGGTGCCGTCGGTCGCGGCGACGACGGCCCGCAGCGAGAGCACCGGGCCGTCGACGTCGTCGACGACCTCGGCGAGCGCACCGACGGGCGCGGCGCAGCCGGCCTCGAGCTCGGCGAGGATCGCCCGCTCGGCGGTGACGGCGGCGCGGGTGTCGGCGTGGTCGAGGGGACGAAGGGCGGCGAGCACCGCCTCGTCGTCCTCCCGGCACTCGACGGCCAGGGCGCCCTGGCCGGGCGCGGGCAGCATCTGGATCGGGTCGAGCACCTCGGTGACCCGCTCGCGCAGGCCGAGCCGGGTCAGGCCGGCGTGGGCGAGCACGATCGCGTCGAGCTGCTCGTCGCCGGGGCCGACCATGTCGAGGCGGGTGCCGAGGTTGCCGCGGATGTCGCGGAACTCCAGCCCGAGGCCGAGGGCGGCGAGCTGCGCCCGCCGGCGCA